>Ga0247837_1001929_pt1 | contig 40989 bp, 38 predicted proteins | sample LaCtaG_2_FD_187115 | JGI IMG/M metagenome (GOLD analysis project Ga0247837, IMG submission 187115) | Freshwater microbial communities from meromictic Lake La Cruz, Castile-La Mancha, Spain - LaCruzMarch2015_14.5m | ecosystem: Environmental > Aquatic > Freshwater > Lake | place: Spain: Castile-La...
TGAGTGGGTTTGTTGCTTCGTAACCACACTCTCACCCAGGCAGAAGGCCGCCGCCAGCTCCTGCCACACCTCGCTTCAGCCGTTGTTTATGAAACTACGGGGTAAAATCAAAGCCGCTCCATCAGCACGGCGCTCAATCCTCCTCACTAATGCATAGTGGGAATTCCGGGCACAGCACAGAGCGCCTACCGCACCTGAAAAGTGGCGCGCTCTGAAGAAAACGGGCACACTCCCTTTTGCCGGTCCCACCATGATCCTCCAACTCAAAGCGTGGTCCAAAGGTGTGAATGGCTCCACAAGACAGCTAAATGCTTGCTTGAATCTCTGCGAGATTGGAAAAGCACGCGGCGTGCCGAATGTTGAATTTTTCCCCTACCTTGCAGTGCGCTCGCCAGCGTGAACGAAATTCACACCACTACCCCAAGAGAATAACGCCCATGATTCGTCCCACTTGCAGGGGCAGGCCAATGTGCATAGTTGTATTTCATTAGCTCCCTCATAAGGCTGAAGGGAGCAACGCACACGCCGCTTCCATGCTTGACCCCATCCAACTCCTCAGCGCCTACTGTGAAGGAGCTTTCCCGATGGGGAATGAAGATGGAACAATCTCGTGGTTCCGCCCGCCATATCGCGGCATCTTACCGATTGCAGACTTTCATTTGCCGCGCCGCTTCCAGCGATACCTAGAGACCTGCCCCTTTGAAATGCGCTGGAACACGGCCTTTGGCGAGGTGATGCGCGGCTGTGCGGACCGCGAAAACACCTGGATCACGGACACGATCCTCGACAGCTACCAGCAGTTACACCGTCTCGGCTTCGCCCACAGCGCAGAGGTGTGGCGTGGCAGGCACCTCGTGGGCGGTGTTTACGGCGTGGCCATCGGCGGCGCATTCTTTGGGGAGAGCATGTTCAGCCGGGAAACGCAGGCGTCCAAGGTGGCACTAACCCGCCTCCAGCAGCGACTGCATGAGCGCGGCTTCATCCTCCATGACACACAGTGGACCACAAACCACCTAGCTCAGTTCGGCGGACACGAGATCCCCTGCCGCGACTACCTAGACCTACTCCACCAAGCCATCCGTCTGCCCAAATCCTTCGATGACCGCCGCCCCACCATGCCGCTAATCTTCACCTGAGCCGCTGAGATGAATCAGCGGAGAGTCGGGGCCGTTGTTATTTCCAGATTCTCACAAATGAGCTTCAACGGGGCCATCAAGGGTGTCCCCACCAAAACCCATCCTGCGGGACTTGAAGTTCATCCGGCAGGAGTTCGACCTGCCGCTGAAGTACCACGAGAAGAAGCACGGCTACCACTTCACGGGACTGGTGGGCGAGTTCGCCTTGATGCAGCTCACGAAGGGTGAGCTGGTGGCGCTGTTCGTGGCGGTGAAGGCGGTGGAGCCGCTGAAGGGCACCCGCCTGTACAAGCTGGTGCATGAGAGCCTGCACAAGATCGCCGAGGCCTGCCCGGAATCCGTGAGCCTGCAATGGCAGGACCCGGACGAGGCCTTTTCCATGAAGACGACGGGCGTGTTGAAGTCGGATGTGGCGGCTTTCACCCGCCTGGTGGACGCGGTGCTGGAGCAACGGGATGTAATGTTTGATTATCAGAAGCTGGAAAGCCGGAGGAAGGAGCGCCGCACCGTGCAGCCCTACCATGTCATCCAGCTCCAGAACGGCTGGTATCTCATCGCCCACGACCCGAAACGCGGGCAGTTGCGCAAGTTTGCCCTGCAACGTCTGGGCCGCCTGGAACTGCTCAAGACGCGTTTTGCGCGTGATCCCGCGTTCAACAGTCGCTATTATCTGAGCAGCGGTTTTGGGGTGTGGAGCTATGCTGCGGATGCGGTGCGCTACGAGGTGTGCATCCGCTTCACAGGTTGGGCCGCGTGCTATGTGGCGGAGCGACAGTGGCACCCGAGCCAGAGTATCACGCCCGTCAACTACGACGGCGGTGGGATCGAGTTTCGTGCCGAACTGGCCGGGCTGGAGGAGATCACGCGCTGGGTGCTGGGGTATGGCCGACACGCCCAGGTCTTGGAGCCTAAAGCCCTGCGTAATGCTCTGCGGGCGGAAGTGGAGGCGATGCTGCGCGGGTGAGGTGGAGGTGAGTAGCTTTGGTGGCTTGGGGGTTCCTCCGCTGGCGATTTCTGTCTGTGCTTGGCCTGTCTTGGAGTGGCAGCTACTTTGGTGTGCTCGAGTATGGCGAGTCTGTTGTGGGGATGAGCGGGTTTCCCTGGAAGTCAGTGAGCAACTTGTGAAAAGCATTTCCAAGCTCGATCACATCTGCGCCCAGCGTGAAGATGCGGGTGCCTTCTGCGATGAGTTGGTCCCGCTGCCCGTAGAGGGAGGCGACGGCGACGTACTTGCCATGTTTCAGCGCGGCGGTGGCGACCCGCTTGCGCGCGGCGACGACATCAGGGTGCGTGCTTTGGCCGAGTTTGCCGATGCGGTGGCTGAAGTCCCCTGCGCCAAAGAGCAACGCGTCGAAACCGGGGACGGCGGCTATTTGCTCGACCTGCTCCAGCGCCTCGGGCGACTCGATCTGGAGGATGACAATCTTCTCGGTATTGCAGTGCGTGGCGTAGTCGGCCAGCGGTACTTGGCAAAAGGCACCGTCAATGTTTCCGGCGTCCAGGGGCTTTCTGCCCAGCGGATGGCAGCGGACCATGTCCACCACGCTGCGGGCCTCATCAGCGCTGGTGATGTGCGGGACCATGATGCCGGTGGCGTCGCACTCGAAGGGCTTTACATACTCGCTGTAGCTGCCTTTGCTGATGCGTACGATGGTATCCATGTCGTGGAGCTTTGCCGCACGGATCTGGTGCTCCAGATTGAGCCAATCATTGGGCACATGTTCATTGCATAGCCAGACGGCGGATGCCCCGCTGAGTCCGACTAGCTCAACGACGCGCGGGTCAGAGAGGTTCAATTTCAGGACGGTGGGGTTTTGTCCGGCGCGCAGTTCGCGGAGGATTCGGGAAGGGCGGAGCTTCATCATGAGAATACCGCCAGAATGGATGCAGGGAAGGGACAGGCAAGCTCTGGCGTCTGGTCAGCTAACGTGGCCAGCCTGAGACGACAATGAACCGCAGGTTGACGCCCTTTGCCTCCCGTACTATGCATCGCCACCCGGCGCGGTTCCTGCTTGCCGGGAAAACCCACACAAATCCCTCTAAAAACATGGTCAAAATCGGCATCAATGGTTTCGGGCGCATCGGTCGCCTCGTATTTCGCGCAATCTGTGATCAGGGTCTCCTGGGCAAGGAGATTGAAGTCGTCGCTGTGAATGACCTGGTGCCAGCGGACAATCTGGCCTACCTGGTGAAGTACGACTCCACTCAAGGTAAGGCTAAAGAGGAGGTCAGCTCCAAAAAGTCCAGCCCCGAACTCGCCGAAGACGACATCCTGGTAGTGGACGGTCATGAGATCAAATGCCTCGCCGTGCGTGAAGGCCCCGCTGCCCTGCCGTGGAAGGAACTCGGCGTGGACATCGTGATCGAGTCCACTGGCCTTTTCACTGAGCGCAGTAAGGCCCAGGGCCACATTGATGCAGGTGCAAAGAAGGTTATCATTTCCGCACCCGGCAAGGATGATGACATCACCATCGTCATGGGCGTGAACCATGAAAAGTATGATGCCGCGAAACATCATGTGGTATCGAACGCGAGTTGCACGACGAACTGCCTGGCCCCCGTGGTGCATGTGCTGCTGAAGGAAGGGTTTGGCGTGGCTGAAGGTCTCATGACCACCATTCACAGCTACACCGCCACGCAGAAGACCGTGGACGGACCGAGCAAGAAGGACTGGAAGGGTGGCCGCAGCGCCGCTATCAACATCATCCCCAGCGGCACCGGTGCTGCAAAGGCCGTGGGTCTAGCCATTCCTGAAGTGAAGGGCAAGCTCACCGGCATGTCCTTCCGTGTGCCGACCCCAACCGTCTCCGTTGTGGACCTCACCGTGAAGACCGAGAAGGAAACCAGCTACGCCGAAATCAGCGCCGCCATGAAGAGGGCCAGCGAGACCTACATGAAGGGCATCTTGGCCTGGACGAGCGATGAGGTGGTCAGCACGGACTTCATTCACGACCCTAGCAGTTCCATTTTCGACGCTGGTTCCGGCATCGAGCTGAACAGCAAGTTCTTCAAACTTGTAAGCTGGTATGACAACGAGTGGGGCTACTCCAACCGCGTCGTGGATCTGGTGAAGCACATTGTTGCCAAGGGACTGTGATTTAACTGACATCTCCCTCCCTGCGGGCCGACTCACACGAGTCGGCCCGTTTTATTTGCTCAAGCACGGCCCAGCTATTCTTCCCGCTGCCTCGTCGCAATTTGAACAATCTGACAAGCCTCCGTAGTCTAAATCAGCCAAGGAGGTCGCCATGATCATACACAACCCACGTCACCCAAATGGTGCAGGGGTTTTACGTGCCAGCCGCGACGATGATCGCAGCGGTAGAGGCACGCCCTATATCCAGCCAAAAATCGGACTCGCACTCTCCGGCGGTGGGGCGCGTGGGCTGGCGCATGTGGGCGTTTTGCAGGTGCTGGAGGAGAATAAAATCCCCATCACCGCCATCGCAGGCACCAGCATGGGTGCCTATGTGGGAGCAGTTTACGCCGCTGGACTCGGTGGCCCTGAGCTGGAGAAACTGGCCCGTGAAATCAAAGACCGTCGCACCTTGATGAGCCTGCTTGATTGGGTGGTTCCGCCAAGCTCGGGTCTCATTCGTGGGGACAAAATCCGCAAGCACCTGGAGCGCACGCTGGGCACGCGGACCTTTGCGGATCTCAAGCTGCCGCTGCTCATCATCGCCACGGATCTCGACACGCTTGACGCCCACATCTTTGACTCCGGCCTAGTTACCGAGGCCGTCCACGCCAGCGCGGCCATCCCTGGCATCTGTACTCCAGTTTGCCTGAACGGCCGCCGCTTCACCGATGGCGGGGCCGCTGAGCCACTGCCCGTGAGCGTGCTGCGCGAGCGCTTCAATCTTAATGCCGTCATTGCCGTGAATGTGCTGCCAACTGCCGAAGACATCGCACGCTGTCGTGATGCGTCCTTCACGACGTTGAAGAAGCGCCCCGGACTCATTCCCCGCCTTCTAAATCCGATCAACCTCATGGCCTATGGCAACGTCATGGATACCTTCCGCCGTGCGCTGATGTGTGCGCAGGTCCGGCTGGTGGAAAAAGAAGGACGCCGTGCCGACGTGCTCATTCATCCCTTCGACTGCGGCAGCACCTGGTTCGATTTCGAGCACTTCGACCGCTACATCGCCACGGGACGCCGCGCCGCCGAGGCTGCGCTTCCAGCCATCCGCGCGCTCCTTTCCAACCCCAACCCAACCGACCATGAAACTGCTCTCCACCACTCCAGTGTGGGATGCCTCGCCGCCTGAAGTCTGGGACGACTGGCAGCTCCACCGCCTGCGCGATTATCTGAAGCACCGCGTCATGCCCTTCAGCGCGCATTACCGTCGTTTGTTCGGCGCACACGGTTTCCATCCCGATGATCTGCATTCGCTGGAGGACTGGTCAAAGCTGCCCTTCACCAGCAAGAGCGACCTCACCGTCCCGCGCGACCAGCAGCGCGACTTCGTGCTCATTCCCAATGAGGCCGTCATCAGCCGTGAGTGGGGCGTGATCTGGAATGCCGTCTTTCACGGACGCGCTGCCGCGCGCGAGGCCATTGAGCAAGAGTTCCGCCCCGTGCTGCTCACCAGCACCACGGGCCGCTCGTCGGACCCGGTGCCGTTTGTCTTCACCAAGCACGACCTCGCGAACCTCGACATCACCGGTCGTCGGCTCATGGAATGCGGACGTTCGCAGCGCGACTTCCGCCATGTGAATGCCTTCCCCTTCGCGCCGCACCTGGCCTTTTGGCAGGCACATCACGCGGGCCTCGGCTTCGGCACTTTCATGGTCAGCACAGGTGGCGGAAAGGCGATGGGGACCGAGGGAAACCTGGCGATCATGGACAAAATCCAGCCGGATGTACTCATCGGCATGCCCACCTTCATCTACCATCTCATGCGTAGCGCCCTGGAGGCAGGCAAACACTGGCCTAACATAAAGCGAATCACCCTCGGCGGTGAAAAAGTTGCCGAGGGGTTGCGCGCCCGTTTGCTCGATCTCGCCGCTCAGCTTGGCAGCCCGGAGGCACACATCATTAGCACCTATGGCTTCACCGAGGCCAAGATGGCCTTCCCAGAATGCCCTACCGTCAGCGGCACCGGATCGAGCGGATTCCATCTCAGTCCCGATCTCGGCATCATCGAACTGATGGACCCGCACACGGGCAAACTCGTCGCCGAGGGTGAGCCGGGCGAGATTGTTTTCACCCCGCTCGACTCACGCGGCACCGTCGTCATGCGCTACCGCACGGGCGACATCGCCGAGGGTGGCCTGACCTGGGAAACCTGCCCACACTGCGGCCGCCGCTGCCCGCGCTTGCTCGGCCCCATCAGCCGCGTCAGTGAGGTGCGCGAGTTGCATCTCGACAAGATCAAAGGCACGCTGGTGAACTTCAACATCCTCGATCACCTGCTCGATGACATGAAGGGCGTCGCTGCCTGGCAGATTGAGCTGCGCAAGCACGACAACGACCCGCTGGAGGTGGATGAACTCATTCTCCACGTCACCCCGGAGACCGATGCCGCCACTGCCGATCTCGAACAGCGTCTGCTCCGCCGCTTCGCCGAAGTCACCGAGATCAAACCTAACGACATCGAATTCCACGACCTACCCAACATGCGCGAGCGCCTCGGCATCGGCAGGCTCATCAAAGAAGCCAAGCTGCTCGACCGCCGCCCTAAGTCCTCAACCAAAGCCCCAGCCCTCAGCACCTGAACACTTTTCCACCATGAAACCCCTCTACATCATCTCCGCCTCCCGCACACCCTTTGCCCGCGCGGGTTCCAGCCTCGCCAGTCTCGACGCCGTGGATCTCGGCAAGGCCGCTGTCTCCGCGCTGCTCACCCGCAGTGGCATTGATTCGCAGGTCATTGATGAAACTATCTTCGGCTGCGTCGGCCAGCCAGCTCATGCTCAGAACATCGCCCGTGTCATCGCTCTGCGCGCAGGTTTGCCAGAGGCCAAGCCCGCCATGACCGTGCATCGCAACTGCGCTTCCGGTCTCGAAGCTCTCACCACCGCCCATGCGAAGATGTGCGCCGGACAAGGCGAGGTCTTCATCGTTGGCGGCACCGAAAGCATGTCGAACATGCCGCTCTACTTCTCGCGCAGCGCAGCGGAGAAGTTTGGCATGATGAGCAAGGCACGCAGCTTCACGGAAAAGCTCGGTGCAGCGGTTGCCTTCCGTCCCGCCGACTTCGCCCCCATCATCGGCCTCAAGCTCGGCCTCACCGATCCAGTCGTGGAGATGAACATGGGTGAGACCGCCGAACTGCTCGCCCGCGAGTTTAAGATCACCCGCGACATGCAGGACGCCTTCGCCCTGCGCAGCCATCAACGCGCTATCGCCGCCGCGCCCATGCTGCAGCGCGAGACGACAGCGCTTTATGTCATGGGCCACGAGGTGCAGCCCATACTAGCCGACAACGGCATCCGCACGGACACGACGCTGGAGAAGCTGGGCAGGCTGAAGCCCCTGTTTGACCGCGAGCATGGCACCGTCACGGCGGGCAATTCCAGCCAGATTACCGATGGAGCAGTCGCTCTGCTCGCCGCCAGTGAAGATGCTATGAAGCGTCATGGCTGGCAGCCGTTGGGACGGCTGGTGGACTATGCCTACACAGGCTGTGACCCGCGCCGGATGGGCCTCGGCCCCGTGCGGGCGATGGATGCCGTGCTGCATCGTAGCGGCATGAGGCTCGATGAGATGGACCTCATCGAGATCAACGAAGCCTTTGCCGCACAAGTGCTGGCTGTGCTGCAATGCCTGAAAGACCCCACCAGCGCCCGTCGCGCGGGATTGGACGAACCTCTCGGTGACCTCCCAGAGGGAAAGCTCAACCCACGCGGCGGGTCCATCGCCCTCGGACATCCCGTGGGGGCCACGGGCGCACGGCTCGTGCTCACGGCGCTCGATCAGCTTCGCGAAACCAAGGCCAGGCGCGCACTTGTGACCCTGTGCATCGGCGGTGGCCAGGGCGGTGCCGCTATTCTCGAACGAATCTGAATTCAAACCACCCAACCACCATGAAAACCCATCTCCTCGAAACTCTTGTGACGGACAAGGAATACTTCGTCCCGCATCCGCCACGCACTCTGCAACCGCTGGAATCGGTGAAGCATTTCCGCCTCGATACGGACGCCGATCACATCGCTTGGCTGACGTTTGATTCACCAAACAGTGCCGCGAATGTCTGGAATGAACAGACGCTTCGTGAGTTCAACATCTGCCTTGATGTCGTCTCCAAAAACACAGCGCTGAAGGCTCTCGTCATACGCAGTGCCAAAGAAAAGATCACCATCGCCGGGGCCGATCTCAAAGCCGTGCGTCATGCCAGCGTGAGGAAGCTCGAAGCGCTGATTGATCTCGGTCAAAAGACCTTCAATCACCTGGCCGAGCTGCCGTTGCGCAAGATCGCGCTGATCCACGGTGCCTGCCTCGGCGGCGGCTTGGAGATGGCGCTCGCCTGCGATGTCCGCATCGCTAGTGACAGCGAACACACACGCCTCGGGCTGCCGGAGACACAGATCGGCCTCATCCCCGCCTGGGGTGGCTCGACCCGTCTGCCGCAGATGCTCGGACTGCCCGCTGCGCTCGATCTCATCGTCACTGGTAGGCAGTTCAAAGCCAGACAAGCAAAGAAACTTGGACTCGTGGATGAGATTGTGCCACGCGAGCATCTGGAGGAAGCCGCGCGTCAATGGAGCACACGCACTTCACTGCCACTGCACAGCAATAGATACTATGTTCCGCGTTGGTTCATCGCTCACCGTGCCCGCAAGGCAGTGCTCGCCAAGACACGCGGCCTTTATCTCGCCCCATTGCGCGCCATCGAAGTCGCCACACGCGCTCCTTTTCTGCCGCTGCCGAAGGCAATGGAACTGGAGAAGCACACCATCCTCGATCTCGCGCTCACACCCGAGACGGAGCGTCTGATTGACCTGTTCTTCCGCAATGAAGAAGCCACCAAGAAACCCTGGCCCGGCGGTGTCGCCCTGCCAGTCAATGACGTGGCGGTCATCGGCGCTGGCGTCATGGGCGCTGGCATCGCGCATTGGATCGCATCGAAGGGCAAACACGTCCTCATGCAAGACATCAGCACCGAGTCTCTCGCACGCGGCCTCGGACGCATTCACGATCTGCTGAGCGAGGGAGTGAAGCGCAAATCCATCTCCCACCGCGACCTGCGTGACACGTTGGATAGGCTGACGCCCGATCATACGCGCGCGCCGCTTTTGCGCTACCCGCTCGTCATTGAGGCTGCCACGGAGGACATGGCTTTGAAAAAGAAAATCTTCGCGGACCTCGCCGCCCGCAGTGCGCCAGATGCCATCCTCGCCACGAACACATCCGCGCTGTCCGTGGCTGAGCTTGCCGCCGCTGTGCCGCATCCTGAGCGCGTCATCGGCCTGCACTTCTTCAATCCCGTGCATCGGATGCCGCTGGTCGAGATCATCACCACCGCGCACACTACGGATGACGTCATCGCCACCGCTGTGAGCTTTGTGCAACGCCTGGGCAAGACGCCCGTCGTCGTTAAGGACAGCCCCGGTTTCATCGTCAACCGCATCCTCATGCCCTACCTCATGGAGGCCGTGCATCTGCACGACAGCGGCGTGCCCGCTGAACTCATTGATGAGGCGATGCTGGAGTTCGGCATGCCCATGGGCCCCATCCGCTTGCTTGATGAAATCGGTCTCGATGTCGCCGTCCATGTCGGCCATACCATGCAGTCAGCTCTCCCTGGTCGTCTGCCCCGCACCGACACCCTGGAGCGTCTGGTCAATGAGGGGCGATTCGGCAAAAAATCCGGCGAGGGTTTCTACAAACATCCGCTGCCCGCGAAAGCCAGCTACCACTGGACCGAAGCCGATCACCACCTCATGGAGCGCGTACGTGAGCGGCTAGTCGCCCTCATTTCCGAAGAAGCTCATCGCTGCGCTGAAGAAGGCATCGCCCGCAGTGCAGCGGACATCGAACTCGCAATGATTCTCGGCACAGGTTTCCCGGCGATCAGGGAGATGCACCACAGTTGAGTTTAGCGTGTGTCACCCCCACGGGCTGCCATCATTGAGGCCGTACGCGGCGGCGGTCACTACGTCGTCTTCGAGGTCAAAGTAGATGCGCATGGGGCGGCAGCAGACCTCGCAATCGTAGTCCACGTCACACGGCGTCTCGCTGGGGGCAGGGGAGGGCACCTCGAACTCCTCGAAGCAACTCGGGCAGATGACAGGGATGGTGTGCATGGGTTCTCAGGGGCGGGCCATCTGCTACCTGCTAAGGCGTTTCCTGCGCCGTTCCAGCACCTGCTTCACCACGCGGATGAGATCGGCGCTGTCGTAGGGCTTGGGCAGGACATCAGCGAAACCGTAGGCGCTGGGTTCGAGCATGGCGGGGTCGCCGCGATTGCCGCTGGAGACAATGGCGTCCACTTCGGGGTCCGTCAGGCGCAGGATTTCCATGGCACGCGCGCCGCCCATGCCCAGCGGGATGGTCAGGTCTATCAGCACGACCTCGAAGGGCTTCCGCGCCTGCAATGCCTCGCTGTAGCACTTCACCGTGTCGGCACCGTCAGCGGTCTCGATGATCTCAAAGCCCTCGTTCTTGAGATTGCGGACGATGAGGTTACGCAGCAGCACGTCATCCTCCAGCACCAGCACGCGGGCGAGGATGGGCTTCGAGGGGGCGACAATGGCCGGGGCGGCCGGGGGCACCATCTCCAGCGGCGCGGTCGTGGCGGCCTGTAGCGCCTGCTTGAACTCCGCTGCTGTGCTGTAGCGCTGCGAACGGTCTGGCATGAGCGCGCGGACGATCACCGCATCCAGGCGCGGGTCATTCCCCGCGATGGCGGAAGGCGGCTGCCAGGCTCCGCGCGGCACGCTGCCGGTGAGCATCTGGTAAATGACGACGCCAAGGGCATAGATGTCCGCGCGGTGGTCAATGACGGCGCGTGAGTCATACTGTTCCGGCGCGGCGTAGTCGGGCGTGCCCATCGCCATGTTGGACTGCGTGAGCATGGTGCCCTGCTGATCGGTGCGCTTCGCCAGGCCAAAGTCGGCCACCTTTACCCGCCCGTCGGTAGCGATGAGGATGTTCGCGGGCTTGATGTCGCGATGCACGAGGCCCTTCGAGTGCGCGTAGCCCAGCGCATCGCAGATGGCGGATATGATCTGCAAAGCGCGTGGCTGGCTGACCTGCCCCAGGGCCATGAGCTGGTGCAGGTCCGTACCCTCAATGAACTCCATGACATAAAACAGGTAGTCCCCGACGACGCCAAAGTCATACACGCTGACGATGTTCGCGTGGTTCATCTGCGCCAGCGCCTGCGCCTCCCGGCGAAAGCGCTCCGCATACGAGTAGTCTGCGCCGTGGTGGCGGTGCAGGATCTTGATGGCCACAGAGCGGCGCAGATTGAGCTGCTGCCCGCGATACACTGCCCCCATACCGCCCTGACCGATGAGCGCATCAAAGGCATAGATGCTGCCCGGCATCATGTCCGACAGCTCCTGTGGCGTCGGGTAAGTCGGGATGGCGGGCCAGCCAGCGACCCCATCCGACACCGAAGGCACGCGCGGTGGTGGCGTGCCTTTGTTGGCGAAAGAAAAGAGGCGCTTCATGAAGGACGGTGGGTTGGCAGTGTGGCAGGTCGACACAGACTGTCCGAACTTTGCGCCATCCTCGCAAGCATTCTCTTTTAGCGAATGAGTAGTCCGGTAGGCACGGAGCCTCATCCTCTGTCTGCGACTTCCTGCGCATGAACAGCCTCACAAATCAGACGCAGTGATGCCTCAAGATTGCCGTCGGCGGTTTTGAATGCATCCGCGTCAATCGTCAACGGGGCACCGAGGACGACAAGCGGGGCACCATACTGCGGGCATTGGATGGCCTGCTCAAGACTGAGACCGCCGACGGCTTGGACGGGGATTTTTACTGCGTTGACCACTTCGCGGAGTTGATCTAGCGGACTGGGCATGCGTTTGCCAGTAGCGGCGATGCCACGACGCTCGTCGTAGCCGATGTGGTGGATTACGTAGTCGCAGCCGAGGTCTTCGAGGAACTTCGCGCCTTCTATCATGTCGGGGCAGACCATGTTATCCCCCATGACTTTGCAGCCAAAATCCGCTCCGGCTTTGACGACGCATTTGATCGTCTCCGCATGGGCGCGGGCCATGACGACGACATGCGGAGCACCTGCCTTGGCCATCATTTCAGCCTCGAGATAGCCACCATCCATCGTCTTCAAATCTGCTACGATGGGGGTATTCGGGAAGGCTTTTCTCAGGGCACGGACACCGTGCAAGCCTTCAGCAAGAATGAGTGGCGTGCCAGCCTCCAGCCAATCCACACCGGCACGCATGGCCAGCGCTGCGGTTTCTAGGGCTTCATCAATGTGGGTGAGGTCGAGGGAGATTTGGACGATGGGCTTCATGGGTGGAATAGTATTATAGTTCCGGCTTCAGCCGGATCCCCAAAGGATGCAAGGGAGACAAATCCACATTTACGGACTGCCACTAGGTCCAGTTGTGGAGGTGACTTCGATATTCATGATGCGTGTGCCTGGTGTGCCCAGTGGCACAGTGTCCCGCACCGGCCCGTCTCAGTCCTCCCTGTCCTCACCCTTCTCGTATTCCTTCGGCAGGGTGGACTGCCAGGCTTCCAGCTTCGCGGAGAGCTTCTTTACGATGTCGGGGTGCTTGACGGCGAGGTTGATGCTCTCGGCGGGATCGGTGGCGATGTCGTAGAGTTCGCTCTCACCATTCTTGCGATGGGTGAGGTGGAGCTTCCAGTTCTCGAAACGGATTGCGGGATCGCTTTTCGGCGAGCTGGTTTTCCACATCAACGGTTTGGTGCGCACATGCTCAGCCTTGCCCAGCCAGGCGGCGGAGGCGTCCTCGCCATCGAAGTCGGCTGCGTTGATCTTCGTGCCGGTGAGCGCGCACAACGTCGGCAGCCAGTCCGCGCCGCTGATGATGGAAGTCGCATCCACACGGCCCGCCTGGGCATGACCGGGCCAGCGCACGATGAAGGGGATGCGCACGCCGCCCTCGTATTGGCCGTGTTTGCCGCCACGGTGGGGACCGGCGTAGCCCATCGCGTTCAGGCGGATGTTATCGGCAGCGGCGGTATCGGCTGCGGGCTCTTTTTTCTTCTTGTTGGGCCGTTCCTTCTTCGGCTCTTCTCCAGCATCGCGGATGGGCGCGGGGCCTTGATCGCTGGAAAAGATGACGATGGTGTTCTCGCGCAGGCCGAGTTCATTCAGCCTTTTTAGCAGGCGGCCCACTTCGACGTCCATGGACTTCACATCGGCCAGAAAGGCGCGCATGTGAGCGCTCACATCGCCACCGAGTTTTTTGCAGATGGCGAATTTCTCCTGCATCGCAGGTGAGAACTTGGATTCGTCCACCTGCAACGGCCCGAAGGCATCAAGCTGGCCTTCGGAAGGAGTGATGGGGTGATGCGAGATGTGGCCCCACACATTGACATAGAACGGCCCGCCTTTGTGCTTCTCGATGAAACGAATCGCATCCTCATAGATGTGCGCGTCGCGACCACTGGCACCCGTCCGTTCCTTCTTCTTGCCGCCAGCTTCATCATCTGCACCGATGACATCAATGCCATAGGTGCCGTCGGTTTCATTTGGCCCGATGTGCCACTTGCCGAAGTGCCCGGTGGCATAGCCTTGCTTCTTGAGCAGTTCCGTGATCGTCACGCAGTCCCCAAAACCACCGTTCGCCGGATACTTGGCAAACGTGGCGGGAAACTTCGAGGTCATGAAGCCCGTGCGGCTCGGGCAGCACGTCACGCCCGTGGCGTAGCATTGCAGGAATCGCGTGCCCTCGGCGGCTAGCTTGTCAATGTTTGGCGTCTTAGAATACGGATGCCCGTAGCAATGCAGATCCCCCCAGCCAAAGTCATCGGCAAAGAGGAAGACGATGTTGGGCCGGAACTCCGCCGCGAACGACGAGGTCAGCAGCCCAAGAGATGACAGGAGCGAGAGTAGAGTTTTCAAGGCGTGTGCGCCGCAGAAACGCCAGCGATCTCCCGATCATGCATCATCATCAAAAGTGACTGACACTTCGCACCGCTGGTGGCGGCTAGGCAATCACCCGCTCCAGATGGAATATGTGGTGGTTCTTGCTGCTCACCTGTCTTCACGGGGTTGCAGTCGGCAAGGATTGTAAAGATTATGCAAAGAGAGCACCCATGGCCTTTCGCATCGGGAACAAATGGGTAGGCTGCGACCATGAAGACTTTCATTTGCAGTGCGCTCGTTTGTTGGATCAGTTCGTTCGCGATGGCGGAGAACATCGTGACTTCTGCCGGAGATTTGATGCAGTTGCTGCCTGACGGCATTCAACTGGCACAAGGCGCTCCGAGTTTGCAGCCTGCGATTGTCCTGGCCAATGAGCTGCTGGCAAAGAAGGCGTTCGGACGCGACGCGGAGATGAGCTTGAAGTTCAAAGTCGTCGAGCATCAGGCGCAAGGTCTCTACGGCCATGCCATCGCGGCTCAGGCGGAGCGAACAACGTCCGGGCCGGTCACGGTAGTGTGCACCGTGTATTTTGCACCTGACCAGCTCCACGCGCTCGCGACACGCAATCTAACCCAGGCTGCGTTGGATTTCCACGGCGTGATCGCCAAAGCAGAGATGGTTCAAACCGACGATTTGCTCCTGTATCTTGACATCGTCGCAGCGCGCACGGGAGAAGTCGTGCGCAAGCCGCAGTCCAGGCGCGGACCGGCCAAGGTGAAAGTAATCTCGGCTGTGTATGGCGGCGGCAAGCTTCAAGCGGATGTGACCGAACGCGTCCGCAAGTTTGTGGAGCATGAAAAGAAAGCATTCTGGGTATCCCCTGGAGACTTGGGTGCCGATCCCACTCCAGGCTGGAACAAAACGCTCACCGTTGTCTTCACCAAAAATGGCGTGCGCCGACTACAGGCGCGCACCGAGACGGAGTATGCGCTGCCGGAGAGCTTCTACATGCCGCAGGATGCGAAGGAACTGGAGACGTGGCTGACCGGAACGCATTGGAATGCGGGTCGCGAGTTCATCTTTTTGCCCGAGGGCTTGTTCATGACGGCCGGACAGATGGCGCGCTGGCGAGTGATCAACAACAGCCGGATCGAGATCGACTGGCTCACCGGTATCAAGCTGGAGTGCCAGTTCGATTACGTGTGGGGCACATTCACCGAGCAAGGCGGACTCAACACGAAGTTCACGCTAGTGCCTGAGCAGTAAATCACTTCGATCTGGCGGGCCGACTGTCCAGCCATGCCACGAGGATTTGTGGCCACTTCGCCGGAGGAAAGCCGTGCGCGGCTCGCTGCGGAATGAGATTGCCAACGCCATGCGCGCCTTCGTTGAACTCATCCATCTTCACGGGCACGCCGAGCTTCTCCAGGTCTCCCTTGATCGCACGCGGCAGCTCAATCGGTGCCCCGCCAGTGATGCCATTGTTGGTGGCATAAACCTGATACACGGGCGGCGTGTCCTTGCTGAACTTGAACGGTGATGCCTTCTGCGGCCAATGCCATGTGGCACAGCCCACCGCGAAGTCGGGACGGCTGCTCTCACGTTCGATGGGATCGTTCGCCTTTGCATCACCGCAATCAAAGTTCGCAGCGAGGTTTATCGCGAGGTTCGCACCGGCCGAGTAGCCAGCGATGCCGATTTTATGCGGATCAATGCCCCATTCGGCGGCGCGATGACGCGCCGAGCGCACAGCGCGGTAGGCATCGAGCAAGGTGAGCGCCTGGATGCTTGCGTTGTCGAGCTGATGCGGCGGACGCAGGCGATATTTCAAGCCGATGACGGCGACGCCCATGGGGTTGAAGACCTCGGCAGCGTAGGTGACATGCGTTTTCCAATCGAGCGCACCATACCCACCGCCTGCACAGACGATGATCGCCATGCCATTGCGATTGTCTGCTGGCGGCAGGAACAGCGTGAGTGATGGCACGGTGATATTGCGAATCGTGCCGCGTTCCTCAATGATCTCAGCGGGCGCATTTTCGAGGAATTGCGGCGGCTTCTCAGGCTATAGTGGAATGACCTGAGCGGAGAGCGACGTGCTGAGAACGAGGAAGATGGCGAAAATGCGCATCTACAGCGAACGAGTGGCTCACTGCGGCATTTCACTGGACTTGCCGAGAATCAAAGTCGCTGGCGGCGGCGGTGAAAAGTGAGCAATTCAAGAACGTGCGGAGGATGGGCAGGGCGCTCGCAGTCTTGTGCCGTGGAGGCGTTTTCTGTGGGCCTATTTTTTTCAGAGAATATTATTTTGCTGTCCTCGGCGGGAATGTTCGTTCGTCGTCTCTGTAAGCGATTGGCTGTCGCGGTCCTTGAGATACTCACATCCAACACTTCCCACTCATGAACACCAAAATATTCATCAACCTCCCCGTGGCCGACCTACCACGGTCGCTCGCCTTCTTCAAAGCCCTCGGCTACTCGCACAACCCGCAGTTTACCGACGATACCGCCGCCTGTATCGTCATCAGCGAGGAAATCTACATCATGGCGCTCACGCATCCGAAGTTCTGTGAGTTCACGCCGAAAGCTATTTGCGATACTTCTAAGTCGGCAGAAGTTTTGTTGTGCCTGAGCTGCGAGAGCAGGGAGCAGGTGCAGGACTTGGTAACCAAGGCGGTGGCCGCTGGCGGGTCCAAGTATGCGGAGCCGAAGGACTATGGCTTCATGTTTCAGCACAGCTTTGCTGATCCTGATGGGCATCAGTGGGAACTCATTTACATGAGCGAGATGCCGCCTCAATCTTGAACTTAATTGCCACCCATTTACCGTCAAACGTCCAACACTCCATCACCATGATCAAAAAAATACTCATCGTTCTTGCCGCCGTCATCACCATCTTCCTCATCGTCGCGGCCATGCAGCCTGCGGACTTCCGCGTGGAGCGCAGTCGCACCATTGCGGCACCTGTCGCGACCTTGTTCGACTACTTCAACAACCACAAAAAGTTCAACGAGTGGAACCCATGGATAAAAATGGATCCAGCCGCCAAGAACACCTACACCGGCCCTGAGGCTGGCGTCGGGGCCGTGGCCAGTTGGGAGGGCGAGAAAGTCGGCGCAGGCTCTGCCACCATCACTGAGAGCAAGCCAGGCGAACTCATTCGCCAGCGCATGGACTGGCTCAAGCCCATGAAAGGCACCAGCATGGTGGATTTCACCTTCAAAACCGAAGGCGACAAGACCGCTGTGACTTGGGCCATGTATGGCAAAAACGACTTCATGGGCAAAGTGATGAGCCTATTCATGGACTGCGAATCCATGTGCGGACCGGAGTTTGACAAAGGCCTAGCCGATCTCGAAAAACTCGTCACTACCGCACCCAAGCCCTGATTTCAGCATTCAACTAATCCTTAACTCAATACAAACACACATCATGAGCACACCACACAATCCCGTCGGCTGGTTCGAAATCTATGTCCATGACATGGACCGCGCGAAGCAGTTCTATCAAGCCACCCTGGGTGTCACCCTCCAGCATCTCCCGAGTCCCACCGCAATTCCTATCGAACTATGGGCATTCCCGATGGAGATGACGGCACCCGGCAGCGCTGGAGCCATCGTGAAGATGGAAGGCAAGGATCCCGGCGCGGGCGGCATCATTATCTACTTCTCCTGTGCCGATTGCGCGGTGGAGACGGCACGCGCGGCGGCCAACGGTGGTCGCATCCATCAGGACAAGTTTGATATTGGCGAATACGGTTTCTGCTCGTTGGTCTATGACACCGAGGGCAACATGATCGGCCTGCATTCGATGGCGTAGCCGCAACCTGGACTCTACGTCTTCCGCAGCGGCAGCGCGCGATCCTTTCGGTCACGAATGGATGATCTAAGATCAAACAGAGATGATCTTCACCACAGAGATTCAGCAGCGCGTGGACCCTTCACAGAATAGTGAGTCATGAGCCAACCATCCAACGACCACTACCTCGTCATCTCCCGTGGCCAATGGCACAGGGACGCGGCGAAAGCAGACATCCAAAAGTCTATTGACGAGTTCTATGCTTGGCTAATGCGGGGTATCGCAGATGGCCGCTTGAAAATGGGCAGCCGACTCGCCAACGAAGGTGCCACCGTCTCCACCGCAGGCATTACTACAGACGGACCTTTCGGGGAGGGTAAGGAAGTCATCGGCGGCTACTGGTGGATCATTGCCAGTAGCCTGGATGCGGCCGCACATATCGCGGCTGAGAACCCATGCATGAAGCACGGACTCGTTTACGAGATCCGCCTCTGCGATCCTGAAAAGGCTTCGGCCTTTAGCCAGGCTACGGAAATACCCACTTCGCATTGATGTTGAGAAACAATGCCTCAAACAAAATCCTGATGAACCCACAACAACCCACCAGCGAGCATTTGATCTTCATACGCGGCACGCACTGGAACAGCGGTATGTCGCCAGCCGAACTCCAACGCATCATGACCGACTTCTACGCATGGGTAGAAGGACTGAACCAGAAAGGCATCCTGCGTGGGGCACAGCCCTTGATGGAGGAAGGCAAGCTCGTCACCGGAGCCAAAGGGAGCAACGTGACCGATGGTGTATTCGTCGAGTCGAAGGAAGCCATCGCGGGGTATTTCCTGCTTAGCGTGGCATCCACCGAGGAAGCTGTTCACATCGCCCAGCAGTGCCCCATCCTCGCCCACGGCGCACAAATCGAAGTGCGCCCCGTAGCCGACCAATGCCGCCCGATGGCCGAGGTCGAAGCTGCAACCGCGCGATAAATTCTAGGCCGTGGGTTAATCCACGGCCTAGCCCTAACTACAACCCAATCAAACTCACACTATGAAAGCGCCAGGCACTTACATTGATGGTTTCTTGCTCCCTGTCCCCAAAGCATGTCTCGAAGACTACCGTAAACTCGCGGAACAAGCTGCAGCCATCTGGATCGAACACGGTGCGCTCCAATACACCGAGTGCGCTGCTGACGACTTGAATACCGATTTCTGCCGTTCGTTCACGGAAGCCGCATCCGCCAACGAGGACGAAACCGTCATCTTCGCTTGGGCGATCTTTGCTGACCGCACCGCCCGTGATGCCGCGAATGCAAAGATCATGGACGATGATCGCCTCAAGGCAATCTGTCCGGCCACCGCGCAAATCTTTGACTGCAAGCGCATGGTTTTTGGCGGCTTCAAGGCCATCGTCAGCCACTAATATCACACACATCAAAATGAGCATACCTACCAGCCGCCTCCACCGCGTTCTCCGCCTCGCTAGTGACTGGTATCCTGCATATCTCGTCGCAGTCGCCGCGCTCAGCGCTGCACCCGCGCAGATCATTCCTGCACTGCCATTGTGGATCAAGCCAGGCTGGTAAACCTCCGCCTCATGCCTGGAGCTTCATCACAGCGAAATGCCAGCGCCATAGCGGAGGACATGTTCATTCGTGAAAGCGCAAGGCTCGTCGCCACGCTGACCGCGCACCTCGGCACGCATCATTTGCAACTCGCCGAGGATGTGGTGCAAGAAGCTCTCGTCCGCGCCTTGCAAACCTGGCCGTATCGCGGCGTGCCACAGAACCCCGCCGCGTGGCTGATGCAGACTGCGAAGAACCTTGCGCTCGATCATCTGCGGCGGGAACAGCGATGGAACGACAAGCAAGACGGCATCGCCGCCGAGCACCAATGCTGGCTCTCCTCACCCGTGGAAAGCGAACCCACAGAGACCTTCACTGACGACACCCTGCGTATGATGTTTGTCTGCTGTCATCCGCAGCTCTCGATCGAAGCGCAAACGGCACTCGCTCTCCGCACCCTGGGCGGACTCAGCCCCGCAGAGATCGCCGTCGCCTACCTCACCACTGAGGCCGCCATCGCCAAGCGACTCGTGCGTGCCCGGCAGCGTATCCGCGAGTTGGATCTGCCATTTGCCGTGCCTGAAGCCCCAGAGCTTCCCGCGCGACTCGATGCCGTCCTCGGCACGCTCTACCTCATCTTCAACGAAGGCTACAAAGCCTCCTCCGGCGACAGACTAGTGCGTGAGGATCTCTGCCATGAGGCCATCCGCCTCACGCAATTGCTCGCCGCGCATCCCAGCACCCACTTGCCGCGCACCTTTGCCCTACTCGCGCTGATGCTGCTCAATGCCGCACGTCTCCCTGCCCGCACCAACGACGCAGGCAATCTCATCCGACTGCACGAGCAAAACCGCAGTGCGTGGGATCAATCTCTGATCCAGCGTGGTATTCATGCCCTCAGTCTAGCCGCCACGGGCGACACCATCAGCGAGTATCATCTCGAAGCCGGCATCGCCGCTTGCCACACCACCGCCGCCGATGACGCCTCCACCGACTGGCCGCGCATCCTCGTGCTTTACGATCAACTCCTCACGCTTAATCCCTCCCCCATCGCTGCGATGAACCGTGCCGTGGCTGTCGCTCGCGTGAGCGGTCCGCAGGCTGGACTCAATGCGCTCAAGGCCATCACCAACCGCAGTTCCTTGGAGAGCTACCACCTCTACCATGCCATCCACGGCACGTTCTTTGCCGAACTCGGCCATCTTGCGGAAGCACTTACGCATTTCCGCCAGGCCGGCAATCTCGCCACCCTGCCCGCCGAACGTGACTTTATCGCCCGGCGCATCGAAGAATGCGGGGGCACGAGGGCATGAACTTCCCCCACGTCATGTTCGTGGTCCGTCAATCACCAAGCCCACGACTAGGCCAAACGCATCTGCATCCGGTTGATCTCATCGTCGCAGAAATAGAGAAGGGCGATAAGAGCGCGAGCATCCTGCGAAACCGCCGCCGACGCTTTTTTCAAGGTCACTCTCCTCCACCTCGTGGACCTCTCCCGGCCCGCGTATGCAAATTCAGATCACCCATCAAACAGAAGCCTTCTTGATCACATCCTGAATCTTCCCGAGTTCGCCAGGGCCTTTCACCATTTCAAAGAAGCACTGCCCGCCGCTGCGTGCTTCCCACAGCTTGCCGAGTCGCTCTTTCTCTTTCGTGTCATCACTCGTTGCCCGGTCGAGTCCTTTGTATTCCACTGCCAGAACTTTCCCATTCGGCAACTTCGCGACGAAGTCGGGATAGAACTTGTCCGTGCTCGTCTGAATCCAAAACGACAGCTTCGGCTCGCGCTCCAGATTGCGCACCCAAGTTTCAATCCGTTCGTCATGGGCGATGACCTGCGCGCACTTGACTTCCTCGTCATTCATCGCGCCGATTTCCTTGTAGTAGTGGCGCGGCAGTTCGAGGCCGTGGTAGCGGTCGCCGACCGGATACTTGTTCGGGTGGAAGGTGAACACACTCGCCAGCGTCACATGCACGGTGCCGGAACCGTCGCCGAAAAGCAGCGTTTCATAGACCTTCTTGCGGTTCAGTTTCTCCAGCTCGTTCACACGGGCCGCGACCGCTTTGAAAAAGCGGTGACGATGCGCGGTCATTTGTTCCAGCGTGATGCCGCGCTTCTCCAGCTCAGAAACCACGCGCTGGAGCCAGATGTCCATCTCCGCATCCGTTAGCCCTTCGTGCGGGAAGGCTCGGGCGGTGTTGATGATGAGCTTCGCCACGGGCCATGCCGTGCTTGTCTCCAAGAGTCGCTGTTGGCGGTCGGTATCCGCGAGGAAACGACTCTGAATCTTCTCTGTGCTGCCCACATCAATGACAATGCCGCGCTGCTCGGTGGGAATGATGAAAGCGGGCAAATCCGCGTCACACTTCGCCAGCGTCCAGTGATTGCGCTCGATGAGGTCGTCCTCCTCGAACTGGTGGAAGAACTCGCCCTGCTTCAAGGCCAGCACCGGCACGGCAAAGGTCACGCCGTTGTCTGCCGGGCTGGACCTCGCTCGCGTCACACCGGGGGCTCGGCCTGCACGTTGGTCCACGGCGGCACGCACTTCTTCCTTGGCCTTCTCGGTTCCCGCCCAATTCACCACGGCCTCTTCCTGCTCCTTGGTCAGTGGCTTCTCCACCGTCAGCTCCCGCGTCTTGGGATTCCACGTCACAGCGTCGATCACATCCATCGGCAGCGCCACCTTCGGCACATCGCTCAGCTTGGTTGTCACAGGTGTCTGCGGCACCTTCGGCACTTCCGGTGTCACGCCAGGGAGAAACGGACGCTCAATCACCAGCTCCTCCGCATCCTGGCCTTCAAAGCCAGACGCAATCAGCCCGTCCTTCAGCGCCTTCGCCGCGTCGTCGAATTTCGATGACGCCACAAACGCATACGCATTGTTCAAGTCATCGCGCTGCTTGCGCTTTGCCTTCGGCATCCGCAGCACACGCCCGAGAATCTGCTCCACCGCCTTGCTGCTGCTCATCTCCGCCACGGAAAACAGCACATAGGCCCACGGGCAGTCCCAGCCCTCCTTGAGCGCCTGCACCGTGATGATGAACCGCACCTTGCTCTCCCTCGTCTGCACATTGATGCCGTCCAGCCCGCGCCGGTCGCCGGTATGCACGCAAATCTCCTCTGCCGGGATGCCGAACTCCTTCAGCTTCGCCTCCACCACGTCCACCGTGATGCTTGCCTTGTCCTTATACTCTGGCTGCGCTTGCAGCAGCATGATCGGGCGGATGTGTTCCTGTGTCAGCGCCTCCTCCTGCCGCGCTTCGCCGTCCAAATGTTTGAGCAAGCCAATCGCGTCGCCCAGCAGCGCGTCCCACGGCTCCCGGTAGCGCAGGTAGATCGGCAGCTTGATCATCTCCTCCGCTTTCAGCGCATAGGCAGAGACGGAGTGCAGCACGTTGCTCGGCGGATTTTCATACGTCTCGCCGTCTTCCTTCACCGTCTGCGCTTTCAGGTTTGGCGTGGCCGTCAGTTCCAGCACCGCGCTTGGGTTCAGGCGACGCAGCGTTTCAAAGGAGAGCGGCTGCCGCGCATTGTGCGCCTCGTCGATGATGACAAAGGGCCGCCGGATGCGGAACACGTTCACCAGCGATTGATTGAAGTGCCCCTCCGGCTCCCGCTCCACCACATCCAGCAGTTCCGCTGGCAGGTTCTCGAAGTGGCTCATCAGCTCGCCGTTGTTCTTATACACATTCAGCGCGCTCATGTCCTTCCGGCGAAATGCCTGCATCGTCGCCACCACGATCACCGTGTGGCTGTCCAGCAGCGCCCGCTTCATGCGCGTCGCTTCGTCGATGTCCAGCACGGCCACGTTACCCAGATTCGTGTCGAGGCTCTGCCGATAAGGGTCCGCACTGTCTTGGAGGCGGGACAGCGTTTGCGAGCGGATCGTGTCACTCGGCACCAGCCAGAGGATCAGCGCCCGGTCCTTCTGCAACAGCTCCTTCACGCCCAGGCTCACCGCCTCGCAGGCCACCAGCGTCTTGCCACCGCCTGTGGGGATGCGCAGGCACACATACGGGATGCCCGGCACCTGCTTCACAGGATTGTAGCCACGACCAGCACCTTCGTGAATCTCCCCTGTGACGGAAGTGAAGGCGGTTCCAGCGGGAAAGCTCACCCCCGCCTCCTGCATCTTCCGGCACTCCTGGTAGTAGCGCCCCAGCCAGTGCAGGGAGGTCTTTTGGTATTGTTTGGTTTCCATGGTCGGTCAGGGCTTTTTCTTTTTCGCGGCGGGTTTGGCTTTCGGCAGGCTCTTCACCACGCGGTCAAAGTCGTCAGGCTCGTTGGCAGCATCTTTCAGTCGCCGCTGATGAAAGGTGTCATACTGCAGCTCCGCATGGGCCAGCGCCAGCTCGTGGGAGATGCGGCCTGCGTGGGTGAGGATGTCCCGGTCATTGATCGTCATGAAGCTGTCCAACTTGCTGATCCAGTCCACCATCTTCATGGGGACTCGGCGCATCGCCTGACCGGTGGCGAAGACGAGGTATTGCTCCACCAGGTTGTTCAGCGCGGCCAGCTCCTCTTCGTTCAGGTAGTTCTTGGCGATAGCCACGTCCTCCTTGCGCACCTTCGTGCCGCGCCAGTTCGTCAGCCCCATGTGCGGCTTGGCACTGTCGGCACGGTTCACAATGATCTCCGCTGCGGTCTGCCCCGTGATGGCCCAGTGCATCTTGTTCTGCACGGTCTTGAAGAAGCTGAGGCTCGCCTCGTTCGTGGGATCGTAGTCGATGCTGGTGGCGTAAATGTCCGTGATCTTCTGGTAAAAACGCCGCTCGCTGGTGCGGATGTCCTGGATGCGGCGCAGCAGTTCCTCGAAGTAATCAAAGGGCAGATCCGGGTTCTTCAGCCGCTCATCATCCAGCAGGAAGCCCTTCACGATGTATTCCCGCAGCCGCTGCGTGGCCCAGATACGGAACTGCGTGGCGACACGGCTTTTCACTCGATAGCCGACTGAGATGATGGCATCCAGATTGTAGAAATCCACCCGGCGGCTGACCTGCCTGGCACCCTCCTGGCGAACCAACAAGAAATCCTTGTGAGTTACCTCCAGGCTGAGTTCTCCCTCCGCAAAGATGTTCTGGAGGTGAAGGCTAATGTTCTGCTGGGTTGTCTGGAAGAGTTCCGCCATCATCGGCTGCGTCAGCCACACTGTTTCGCCTTCAAAGCGCACATCCAGCCGGATGCGGCCATCTTCGCTCTGGTAGATCAGCAGTTGAGATTGGGAGGGAGGTTCGTTCATCGTGTCTCCAGGTGAGGTTTCAGTAGCCGAGGATTCCTCGGCAACTCGTTGTTTCACTTCGTCCGGATGGCATACGGCGTTTGTTTGAAGGTGATGCCCTCGCGCTCCAGCCGCGCTTTGCTAAAGCGGCAGCCAGCCGCATACACCACCTTCGGGCACTCATGCGCGGGCAGGTGTTCCAGCGTCGCGCTCGTCAGCACATTGCCGCCATCCACGCTCTTGTCCTTCAGGATGCCGTTGTAGAGCAGATACACGGCGCGTCCGTGGTGCACGCCCAGCAGCGGCGTCTTGGCGGAGATGCGTTCTTTGGGCAAAGGCTCGCCCGTCTCGGAGAAATAGACATGCCGCGCGAGGTCGGGAAAACGCACCCCTGTCTCGTTGATGCGCCCGTGCTCGTCGAAAAGTTCGTCCCCCAGCCGCACGTAGCGGAAGCCGCCGCCCAGACCGGGCACGGCCTCGCCTTTGGCATTCTTGTAGCCCTCGGCCACGCGCTTCACGCGCTCGCGGGTGATGTCCGGCGCGATCTTCTCGTCCATCTCCACGAGGATGAAGCGGCGGTTGGAGAGATTCTTTTCAACCACTGAGGACACCGAGGACCACAGAGGTTCTGATTCCTGAACTCTGTGATTCTCGGTGCCCTCGGTGGTTGAAGCCTGGGCTGCATTCATCTTCAGCACCGCATGGCCCGTTGTCCCGCTGCCCGCGAAGCTGTCCAGCACGAGGTCACCGGGATTCGTCGCGATTTGCAGGATGCGCTCGATCAGGCGCGTGGGTTTGGGGGTCGCGAAAATGTCCTGAAGGTCTGGAAATAAAACGCGTACTTCACGCTTAGCTGATTGGTTGTCACCAAACAGCTCAGTCACCCACCAAGATGTCGGCACCATGCCATTCGACACATCTGTAAGGAATCGTTTGCGTCGAGGCATGGAGTCTCCTTTCGATCCAAACCAAATTCGGTTTTCGCTCACCAGTTTATCGAAATTTGCTTTTGGAACTGACCAACTCCTCCCTGCAGCAGGAAGCACTTCACGACCACTTGGTAGTTTGATTGGATAGAAATCATGTTCGCGATACTCTCGCCGAGTCAGATCACTTGAGGTCCAAGTTCCCCGCAGATCGTTGTCCGGGTTTTCATAACGCGCATCTGCTTCTTCGGTTCTAGGCAGGCGATTGAAAGCACATACCGCTTTGTTTCGAGAGTAACAGCATATGTAGTCATGCACAGCCGTAGCGAATGTTTCATCGTTATCGGGCGAAGCGCGTTTCTGCCAAACAAATGTTCCAATAAAGTTCTGACCACCGAAAACCTCGTCCATCACATAGCGCAGAGCTGAGATTTCATTGTCATCCAGCGTGATGAAGATACTCCCATCCTCGCTCAAGAACTCCCGCAGCAGCGCCAGCCGGGGATACATCATGCAGAGCCAGCGATCATGGCGGTCGAGCGTTTCGCCTTCGCCGCCCACGGTGTCGCCGATCCATTTGCGGATGGCCGGGCTGTTGACGTTGTCGTTGTAGGCCCAGCCCTCGTTGCCGGTGTTGTATGGCGGGTCAATGCAGATGCACTTCACCTTGCCCTTGTAGTAGGGGAGCAGGGCTTTGAGGGCGAGGAGGTTGTCCCCCTCGACGATGAGATTGCCGCTGCCGGGGTCGCCGCAGCCCAGCTCCGGCACGTCCTTCAGCAGCCGGAAGGGCACTTCCAGATGATGATTGATGACGGCGTCCTTGCCGATCCAGTTGAGCGTGGGCATGCAGCCTTGTTTAAGCAGTTCCCACCAGCGTGTCACGCATGGATTTCCGCCACCCACTCAGAACGGTGGCAGCACCCGCCGCGCCACGGTCCCGGATGATTGCTTCCATGCTCAAATCCATGTTTCCACGTCCCAAGTTAACGTTTCCACGTCCTAAGTTAACGTTTCCACGTCCTAAGTTAACGTTTCCACGTCCCAAGTTAACGTTTTCGCGTCCTAAGTTAACGTTTTCGCGTCCCAAGTTAACGTTTTCGCGTCCCAAGTTAACGTTTTCACGTCCTAAGTTAACGTTTTCGCGTCCCAAGTTAACGTTTTCACGTCCTAAGTTAACGTTTTCGCGTCCTAAGTTAACGTTTTCGCGTCCCAAATTAATGTTTTCATCTCCCGAATTAACGTTTTTGCACCCTAAATCATTGTTTCCGCGCCCCAAATCAATGTTTTGGTGTCAAAAGTCAATGTTTTGGTGTCAAAAGTCAGATTTTTTCCACTGCGTCGCTGGAATTAGCGACGGGTGCTTTTGCGTTTTTCAACGATGGGCGGTAGCTCACGGCTGTAGCCGCCATCGCGGTAACGGATGAGCAGAGCACGGAGTTCCTGCACTACTTCAGGATGCTCGGCACTCACGTCTTTCGTCTCTGCGGGATCGTCGTGCGTGTGGTAGAGTTGGGGACGAAACTCGTCAGCGCGGGCCTTGCGCACGCCAGCCTTAATGTCAGCGACGGGCACGCCTTCGATCCACTTCCACGGGCCTTTGCGGATGGCGAAAACGCCGTCGGAGCTATGCACGATCATGCAGCCACGAAACGAATCTATGCCCGAGAAAGTTCCGCGATCTTCACGGCGGGGATCATCCTGGTTTCATCAGGGGTAAAGGCCACGCAGGGTCTTCGCCTCGTGGACGCGCTTGATGCCTAGGCTGAGGGCGGCGAAGCGCAGGGAGATGTTCCGTTTCCTGGCGAGCGTGAGGGTCTGCACATAGGCCTGCTCCAGGAGGCGGAAGAGCTTGTCCACGACCTCGGCTTCGCTCCAGAAGAAGCTCTGGAGATCCTGCACCCACTCGAAGTAGGAGGCGATGACGCCGCCGCTGTTGCAGAGGATGTCGGGGATGACGAAAATCTCTGGGCGCTGAGCGAGGATGGCGTCTGCCTCGGGCGTGGTGGGGCCGTTGGCACCTTCGGCCAGGATGCGGCACTGGATCTTCGCGGCGTTGTGCTCGGTGATCTGGCGCTCCAGGGCGGCGGGGACGAGGATGTCGCAGGGGGTGACGAGGAGTTGCTCGTTGGTGAGCGGCTCGGATTCCTGAAAGCCGACGACGCTGCGGGTGCGCGCCACATATTCATCAAGCGCGTTGAGGTCCAAGCCCCTGGCATTGTGGATGCCTCCAAAGGCGTCGCTAACGGCGATGATCTTGACGCCCTGTTTGGCGAGCGAGACGGCGGCGACGGCCCCGACATTGCCATAGCCCTGTATGACGGCGGTGGTGCCCTCTGGCCTGAGTTCGATGGTGTCCATCGCCCGCGAGATGAGGTAGGCGACACCGCGCCCGGTGGCCTCACGGCGGCCCAGCGAGCCGCCCAGCAGGACGGGTTTCCCAGTGACGACACCGGGAACGGCGTGGCCGATCTGGAGGGAGTAGGTGTCCATCATCCAGGCCATGACCTGCTCATTGGTGCCGACATCGGGCGCGGGGATGTCCACCTGGGGGCCGATGACGGGGATCAGCTCCTGGGTGTAGCGGCGTGTGAGGCGCTCCAGCTCGCCGATGGAAAGCTCGCGCGGATTGCAGGTCACGCCGCCTTTGGCACCGCCGTAGGGCAGACCAGCCAGGGCGCACTTCCAGCTCATCCACATGGCGAGCGCGGCGACCTCGCCCACGGTGACATCGGGATGGTAACGGATGCCGCCCTTGGTGGGGCCGAGGGTGAGGTGATGCTGCACGCGGTAGCCCATGAAGACGGTGGTGCTTCCATCATCCCGCCGCACGGGCACGGCGACGGAGAGGGCGCGCTTGGGCATCTTCAGGCGGTCGCGCGCGGCTTCGGGGATTTCCATGAAGTCGGCCACCAGATCGAACTGTTGGCAGGCCATGCGAAAGGTGGGGGAGTCGTAGAGGTGTGGGTTCATGGTCAGTGCCGGAGTAAAGAACGCCCGCCGCGCTTGCCAAGATGATTCGTCGGCTCACGCCTTGCGCGTTTTCGCGGGCCGCCTGCGTTCTGGGAAAAGGGTGATGCAGATGTCGCACACGGTGCCGTTGCAGCCGCGTGCGGTGCAGTGCTCGCGCCCGTAGAAGATGATCTGTAGGTGCAGCTTATTCCAGGTGGACTCAGGAAAGAGCCGTTTCAGGTCGCGCTCCGTCTGCAGGACGTTTTTTCCCTCCGTGAGCCGCCAACGCTGGGCTAGCCGGTGGATGTGGGTATCCACGGGGAAGGACGGCACGCCAAAGGACTGCGCCATCACCACTTGCGCAGTTTTGTGACCTACGCCAGGCAGCCGCTCCAGTGCCTCCAAATCGGCGGGTACCTGGCCGCTGTGCTCCTCGATGAGGATTTGTGAGAGCCTCTGGATCGCTTTCGCCTTCTGGGGGCCGAGGCCGCAGGGCTTCACGATGGCTTCGATCTCAGCTACTTGCCGCAGGGCTAGCTCCTGCGGTGTCCGGCCCAGTCCGCCAAAGAGCCGGGGCGTGACCTGATTGACCCGCACATCGGTGCATTGGGCGGAGAGGAGCACGGCTACCAGCAGGGTAAAGGGGTCCGTGTGGTCTAGGGGGATCGGCGGGTCGGGATACAGCTCCCCCAGCCGGTGGAGCACATGGCGGGCGCGTTCGGCCTTAGTCACGATCTATGGCTAGCTGCGCTGGATCCGCTGCACCATGCGGCGCACATGATCGTTCTTCGTGCGGTCACGCATGATGGCCAGGCTTTTGGAAAATGACCCCCACTTGATCACGCGGATGTTCACGTTCTTTACGCCCCAGGCGTTCATCTGCGCCCGTGTCGGCTGGTAGATGTCTATCGTGTTCGTGCCCACGAGCGCGGAGCCGTAGTCGTCCACCTGGTAGATGTGGGGGCTGCCCTCGATCTGGAAAATCGTCCCCACTGGATAAACTGACCAATCCGCCGCGGCGCTGCGCACCAGGCCATATTTGAGAGTCGAGCCGACGGCTGTGCGGGCACCGTACTGAATGTGGTCCGACTCGCTGTGCGTGTAGGCCGTGGTGCGCACAGAGGTGATGCGCGTGCCTTTGGAGGTGGAGACGGTCTTGCGCCCGGCGGTGCTGGTGCTTGTGGAGGAGCAGGAAGACAGGAGTGCCGCAGTGAGGCACAGCAGGAGGATGGTGGCGGTTCTCATCATTGTTTAGGTGATCCTGATCGTCAGCAGCCGATCAATTGGAAGCTATCTTTGAATGATCGTGCGTGAAATGCAATCCCCGATTTCTTGCCCCCTCCCGGCCCCTGGTTCAGCGCGCCTTTGCTCCTGCCATGTCACACTCCACCACGCCATCGCGCAGGCGGACGATGCGGGTGCAGCGTTCGATCATCCGCTCGTCGTGGGTGACGAAGACGAGGGTCTTTCCCCGCGCATTGAGGTCATCGAAGAGGTCGAGAATCTCCTTGCCGGATTTGCTGTCCAGATTGCCGGTGGCCTCGTCGGCGAGAATGAGGATGGGGCTGTTCGAGAGGGCGCGGGCGATTGCGACCCGCTGCTGCTGGCCGCCGGATAGCTCGTTGGGCTTGTGATTGAGCCGATGGCCGAGGCCGACTTGGTTGGCGAGTTGCTCGGCCACCTGACGCATCCGGGCATCATCTGCGCCGCCGTAGTACATGGGCACGGCGATGTTTTCTAGGACGGTGAGTTGCTGGATGAGGTTGTAACTCTGGAAGATGAAGCCCAGGTTACGGTTCCGCGCGGCAGAAAGGTCGTCGTCGTTGAGGGTGGCGACGTTTTGCCCACCGAGGAAGTAATCCCCGCTGGTGGGCTGGTCCAGGCAGCCGAGTAGGTTCAGCAGAGTGGACTTGCCGCAGCCGGAAGGCCCCATGATGCAAACGTACTCGCCAGCATGGATGTCCAGGCTCACGCCTTGGAGTACCTGACTGAGGACATCGCCCATCTGATAGGATTTGCGGATGTCACGCAGGCTGATGATGGGCTCCGCCATAGGCTACTTGACCGCTGCCACGTCCTTCTCCTTGGCCTTTGGCTTGCCCTTTGGTTTGTCGTTTTTGGCAGGCGCTATGACCGGTTGGTCAGGTTTGGCTGCCTCCTCGGTCAGGGCCTTTTTTGGCAGGGAGAGCGCCACGAGGTCGCCGGGCTGTAGGCCGGTGCGGATTTCGATGAACTCCTCATTGAAGACGCCGGTCTCCACAGGGCGGCGTAGGAGCTTGCTGCCCTCATTGACGTAGCAGAAGTGGTGATCTTCCTCTACCTCGATGGACTGCACGGGCACGAAGAGAACGTCGGCGAGCTGGTCCACGATGATCTCCACCTTGGCGTTCATGCCGGGCTTCAGCCACGCATGGGTGCCGATGATGTGGACGGTGGCGGGATAGACCTTTAAGTTGGGCGTGTAACGGCTGCTGCCAGAGTCTGGGAGGAGGGCCAGATCGGCGATGCGCCCTTCCAGTACTTTCCCCGGCTCGGCATCCACGCGGATTAGGGCGTGCTGGCCTACCTTCACCTTTTTTACCTGGCTTTCGTGGATGTTCACCCGCACACCCATCTGGCTCATATCAGGAATGGTGAGCAGGGTCTGGCGGAAGCGCACGCTGGAGCCTTCCTCAATGGACTCATTGTACCGGACAGAGCTGCTGGCATCCAGGTCACCGTAGGCTACGAGGCCGGGCTGTGTGGCGCGGATCATGCACGCCTTGAGCTGGCGGTCCAGGTTCTCCTTCTTCGCCAGCTCCATTTCGTAGCGCCGCCTGGAGGTCTGGAAGCGCGTCTCTGCCTGCGCCATTTTGCTGCGGTTCGCGCGCACGGTGCGCTGTAGCTTTGTCAGACTTTCCCGATAGGCGGAGAGGAGCAGGGAGCACTGCTTGGTGAACTCGTACTTTTTGAAAAGGTCGAGCTGGGTCTCTGCGGTCTTCACAGAGAGGGAGACTTTTTCAAAGGTGACCTGGTCGTTTTCGAGTTGTGCCTTCGAGATGAACTCACGCGCTGCCAGGCGCTGCGAGGACTCGACCTTCTGCTTTGCCACGGCCAGCTCGGCGCGGCGCAACAGCAGCTCATCTTCGAGCTGGCGGAGCTTTTGCTGGGACTCGCCATCGCCGCCAGTCTGCCCCATCAGGTAGGGGGTAAAGTCAAAGCGGTCAGGCACCACCTTGGCGGCGGCCTTTTTCGCGCTCGTCTTGCTTTTATCACCGCTGGGGGCGGCAGGCTCAGCGTCTTTGGCCTGACCTGGTGCCACGGCCGTGTTCGACTGAGTGTCGAGCACAGCGGCAAATTTGTCCAGTTCACTGCCATTCGTGGGCAGGCCAGCGGTGGCGAGGATTTTCGCCGTGAGGTCGCGGCCCAGGTATTTCTCGAAGTCCATCAGTGCGAAGACGCTGGCCTCCTTCATGTCGCGCACCAGGCTCTGGTTCTCGCTCTTTTGGATTTCCCGGCCCTCGTCTGCATCAATGTAAAGCGCCACGGTGCCCTGGAATTCGATCTCGTGGTCCTGGATGCGCGTCTTCAGGTCGGAGCTGTCTAGCTCGATGAGCACCTTTCCCTCTTTCACATCCTCATCCGTGACCATGTAGCCCTCTGGGATGATGCTGAGCACCTTGGTAGGCACCTCGATCTCTGACTTCATCTCCGCATTCTGTAGGGCGCGGATTTCGCCGCCCTGCAGCACGTCCACCTGTAGTGGGCCGCGCTGTGCGGCAAAGGTGGGTGTGTTTTCCCCCTCTGCGCTGCCGCCTGAGAACATGCCATACCCTGCCCAAGCCGCGGCCAGTGCCGTGCCTGCGAGTGTCCAAGTCTTCCACTTCACCTTCTTCATGTGTTTCCCTTCGGCTTTTCACTTTTCAATACGTCTGCCCACGACCCGTCTTTCCTGATGAACAGGACGCCCATGTCGGTCCACAGTTGCAACCGGGCCAGGTTGTGGTCAATGAGTGTCGAGATTACGAGATCCCGCGCCACGATCAGGCGGTCTTGAGACTCCACGATGTCACGCGCCGTGCCCTGCCCTTCTTCCATCAGCGCCTCCTCAATCTCCAATCGCTTTTGTGCTAGCGCCAGCCCTTCCTGCGCCAGGTCATACTGTTTCCGCGCCAGCACCAGCCCACGCCAGTCAGAGCGGATGGTGGCGCGCAGTTCCTCCTCCGCCAACTCCAGCGCACGCGCGCTGCTCTGCATATCTATCTGCGCGGCCCGCAGCACATTGCGCTCCGGCTTGGTATTGAGGTTCAGGTCAATGTCCAGCCCTGTGGAGACCGTGCGCTGGCGCGGGTTTAGCTCCAGGCCCGTGCTGCCAGCTGGCGTGCCGACCTCATAATTCACCAGCGCGGTCACACCCGGTAGCGTGTTTTGATGGGCGATGCGCACGCGCCGTGTGCTGTCCTGCAGGCGGTCACGCTGGTTGTAAATATCTAGCCGGGTGACGAGGGCAGTGTCCTGCGCCTGTTCCAGCGTGCCCTGCGGGTCAATGATATCGAGGCGCTTCATCTCCCCGCTGTCCAGGGTGATGCGCTCCGTCACTGGCAGGCCCAGCGTCAGCTTCAGGTCATCCAATTGCTCCTCATACGCACGCACCGCTGTGAGCCAGCCCCGCTCGTAGGTGATGCGGCCCTGCTCGATCTGCTTCAGGCTCGACTGCGTGCGCAGGTTCGCCGCCGCCAGCGCCCGGTCCCGCTCAATGGAGACCAGAGACGCCTGGTAGGCCGTGTAGCGGTTCCGCGCCGCCTCCCGCGCCTGAATAGTGCGGAAATACTGGCGCGCTATCTCCACCGCGAAACCCTTCCGGTACTGGGTAAAGTCGCGGATGGCATACAGCACATCTCGTTCATCCTGCCGCAGCGGCTCAGAGGCCGCCAGCACTCCTGCCCCACGCAGCAGCGGCTGACTCAGCGTCACTGCCACCTGGGAGTCACTCAGCCCCCGCACCCCGCCGGTGAAAAAGCGCGTAAAGTCCGTGGTCAGGTCCAGCGCCAACCGCGCTCCCGTCCGCATCAGGTAGTCAAAAGCCAGCGCGCCATCCGTCGTGAGCGTCGAGGTGCGCACAAAATTGTTCACCCCCGTCTTCACCTGTTGATCCGTATAGAGCGCCCCACCGCCCCCATCCACCACGGGACCAAACTGCTGGCGTGTCCCCGTCAGCGTCAGCGCACTGAGGTACACGATCTCCTTGCGCCCCAGGTAAGCGCGGTTCCGATGCACCGCGAAGTCCAGCGCATCCGCCAGCCTCACTACCCGTGCCCCCTTCTCAATCACCGCGCGCTCCCCCAGGAAATCCGCCGTCTCCGAGCGACGCATCAGCACCTCCAGCCGCACGGGCGGCGGCGGCGTGATGTTCAGTAGCACCTCCCCCGCATCCGGCACCGCCAGGGACTTCTTGCCGATGATGCCAAACACCTCGCGATCCGCCGCCTTTTTGAAAAACCCCTGCGTGCAGCCCACCAGCACGCACAGCCCCAGCGCTGCGAGGACACGCGGCAGGCAGATAAGGCGGCGGAAAGGCATGGCGAATATTAAAGATGACAAAGCCTTCCGAACCACAGGGCAGGCTGGAACAGGCAGAAATTTGGGGGGCAGAAATACGGGGCACTACCACAGGGTCTATCAAACAACCCCTTGCCACACTGCCGCCTCGCCATACACTCCGCACTCATGGAGGATCCACTCCCCAAAGAAATCGCCGAAGAACTGACCCGCTCAGGCTCACCGCCCACGCGCAAGACGCTCATTGAGCGCCTAGACAACTGGTCCGACTGGTCCAGTTGGGACGAGTTCTACCGCACCTACTCCGGCTTCGTCTTCCACGTCGCCCGCAAGTCCGGCCTCAGTGATGACGAGTCCAACGATGTCGTCCAGGAGACCTTCATCGGCGTCGCCAAGAACCTGCAAAAAAAGAAGTTCGACACCAGCCTCGGCTCCTTCAAGTCCTTCCTCCTCAACCAAGCCCGCTGGCGCATCCTCGATCAATTCCGCCGCCGCAAAAAGCAGCAGAGCCGCGAGGCCAACCTCTACGCCGACGAGACCGACGACCGCCGCACCGCCCCCATAGACCGCTGCGCCGACCCCAACGGCATGGCCCTAGAAAAGCTCTGGGACAAAGAATGGCAGGACAAGGTCATGGACATCGCCCTCCGCCGCGTTCGCGCCCTCGTCTCCCCACGCCAGTTCCAGATATTCTCCTGCTATGTGCTGAAAGGCTGGAGCCCCGAGCGGGTGAAAAAAGAACTCGGCGTCAATGCCGCTCAGGTCTATCTGGCGAAGCACCGCGTGGGCCGCATCCTCAAGCGCGAAGCCGCGAAACTGGCAGAAGAAGACCAGTGAGCATCCGCGCAGCAGCCTCCAAACGCCCTCCAAAACTGACGCGGCACGAACAAAGTTCGTTCTGAAAAACGCCCTTGCATTCACGCAGGAGCCTCCCATACTCCCCGCCCTTCGCGAGCCGCCCCTCAAATCGCCGTCGGTCTCCAGGTCCGCTTCTCCCTGAGTCGTGGACAGCTCGTCTGGAGGTAACCCGGTCCCATCAGATAATCCACATGCCAGTCCGTCTAGCCCGATTCGAAATGCCGAGCCGCCTCGTCCGCAACGAGGCCACTGCCACCGATACCTATTCCCAGTTCACGGCTGAGCCGTTTGACAAGGGCTACGGTCACACCATCGGCAACTCCATTCGCCGTGTCCTCCTTTCCTCCCTGGAAGGTGCCGCCATCACTTCCGTGAAAATTCGCGGCGTGGAACACGAATTCTCCACCCTCCCCGGCGTGCTTGAGGACGTGGTGCAGATCGTCCTGAACCTGAAAAAAGTCCGCTTCAAGCACCACAGCGATGCCAAGGAGCCGCGCCTGCTCTCCATCACCGCTGACAAGGAAGGTGCCGTCACCGCAGGTGACATCAAGGAAGACAACCATTACGAGGTCATCAACAAGGATCTCGTCATCTGCCACCTGGACCGCAAGACCAAGTTTGAGTGCGAATTCGAGGTGCGCGTGGGTCGCGGCTTTTCCACTTGGGAGGAAAACAAGCGCACGGACACCCCCATCGGTGTCATCCCCATTGACTCCATCTACAGCCCGGTGACACGCGTGAAGTACGCCGTGGAGACCACCCGCGTCGGCCAGAACACGGACTTTGACAAGCTCATCCTTGATGTGTGGACCGATGGCCGCATCAACCCTGCCGACGCCCTGCTCCAGTCCGCCGCCATCCTGCGCCACCACCTGGATGTCTTTGTGAACTACGACGACAAGGCCATCGAGTTCGAGGCCGCGCCCGAGGCCCAGACCGAGGAGAACAGCGAGCTGCGCAAGCTCCTGAACATGAGCGTCAACGAGATCGAACTTTCCGTCCGCGCCGCCAACTGCCTCAACAACGCCAACATCACCAGCGTGGGCCAGCTCGCCATGAAGACGGAGGCCGAGATGCTGCGCTACCGCAACTTCGGCAAGAAATCCCTCACCGAGATCAAGGAAAAGCTTGCCGAGCTGGGCCTGTCCCTCGGCATGAAGTTCGATTCCTCGCTCCTGGAGGCCACCCCCGGCGGTGTCTCCCTGCTGGCGCGTGGCGGCAGCATGATGGACGAGGACGAGGACGGCGACGCCGCCGGCTTCACCAGCCTGGTGGACAGCCACCTGCCCGACAGTGACGACGACGAATAATCCCAGACAAGCCCCTTAAAGACAGAACGCCATGAACCACGGAAGAAAAGTCCCCAAACTCCAGCGCGACGCCGCCCACCGGAAGTCGCTGCTGGCCAATCTGGTCTGCTCCCTCGTCGAGCACCGCCGCATCCGCACCACCTTGGCGAAGGCCAAGGCGCTGCGCCCCTTCGCAGAAAAAATGGTCACGCTCGGCAAGCGCGGTGACCTCCACGCCCGCCGCACTGCGGTGGCTGAGCTGCGTCATAAGGAAGTCGTGAAGAAACTTTTCGAGGAGATCGCCACCGCCTCGATGGACCGCAAGGGCGGTTACACACGCATCACGAAGCTGGGTCAGCGCCGCAGTGACTCGGCCCCGATGGCCTTCATCGAGTGGGTGGACGCCTATGTCCCCGCCGCCGCGAAGGTTGCCGATGCTGCGCCAGAAGCAGAGGCCGCTCCCGACGCCGATCCGAAAAAGAAGCGCGCTACTAAGAAGGACACCGCCACGGAGGAGTGATCCCTCCCTCCAGCCCCCCAAATCCCACAGACGCGGCTGTCGCAAGACATCCGCGTCTGTCATTTTGCAGGCAGTGCGCCCGCAGCCTTTGTGCTCACCCTCCCGGTATTTCAAGTTTAACCCTACCGCACGCAATAGCCTCAGTTTCAGGCAATCAACCATCAACTTTCAAGCATCAACTGCCGAAATTGGGCTAAAAGTACCCACGCATGTCCGCCCCACCGAGCACTCCTTTCCCCGCCCTGGCCGCCGCCCGTGTCTATGGCATCCTGGACCTGGGCTATGTACAGCCTGGGAATGTCGAGGCCATGACGGCAGCCCTTTGTGAAGGCGGCGTGGACCTGCTGCAACTGCGCGCCAAGAAGCTGCCGAAGACGGAGATCGAAAAGCTCGCGCGTCAGATGCAGCCCATCACGCGGAGTCACGGCGTGCCACTGATTCTCAACGACCACCTAGACATCGCGGCGGCGACTGGAAGCGAGGGCGTCCACGTCGGGCAGGATGACGAGGCCGTGGCGCGGGCGCGCGCCTTCGTAGGGCAGGGGGTTTTCATCGGCAAGTCCACGCACAGCCCAGAGCAGGCCGCCGCAGCGCAGGAGGAGGGCGCGGACTATATCGGTTTCGGTCCGCTCTATGCCACAGGGACAAAGCCGGACTATGTGCCCATCGGCCTCGGTGACATCGCGGCGGTTCAGCAGCGGGCGCGGGTGCCTGTCTTCTGCATCGGTGGCGTCAATGCCCAGCGGTTACCGGAGGTGCTGGCCGCCGGGGCGCGGCGGGTCGTAGTCGTGTCCGCCTTTCTGCTGGCGGCAGATGTGCGCGGCTGCGTGCGGCAGTTAAAGGCAGCCCTCGGGTTCCTTCTCCTCACGCTCCTCTGCCAGCAGACCGCCTGGCCGCAGGCAGCGAACTTGCCCAGGCCCGATGCGCCGCTGCCGCCCATCCTGCGGGCGTGGGCAGAGGCGCAAAAAGGTCTCGGCGACATTGAGGTGCCCTTTCAGCAAACACGCACCCTCCCGGCGCTGAAACAACCCGTCAGCGCCCAGGGCAGCTTCTGGCGCTTCGCCGACGGTGCCTTCCGCTGGGAGCTAGGGCGACCACCGGCCACCGTGCTGGTGCATGATGGCTCGGAGTTCCGCGTCCGCGAAGCACCGGACACGCCCTGGCAGGTGCTGCAGGAGGACGACGCCCGCTACCGCATGTGGGCGCGCTTTCTCAGCGGGCGGGAAACCTCCCCAGAGGAGCTGACGCGGCACTTCCTAATCAGCACGGTGGAGGACAGCTCCGGCATCACCACCGTCACACTACGCCCAAAGGCACCCTTCGTGCGGCGGCACTTGCGGCAGCTCGACCTCCAGATCAGCCCCAAAACAAAGCGCCTACTCCAACTCCGCATCCTCCAGGGCGATGGGGCCACCGTGCTCATGCAGTTCGCCGAGCCAAAACCGGTGAAGCCCGGCGTGAAAGCTACGCTCCTGGCGCGGTAGTTCAGCCCAGCGCCGCCAGCCATTCCGCCTCGCGAAAACCTACCAGGTGGACCCCGCGCGCGGCATCCAGGGCGAAGGGGCGCTTCACCAGCTTGCCATTCGCGGCCAGCAGGCTCAGCGCCTCATCCACAGGCATCGCGGACAGCTTGTCCTTAAGCCCCAGCGCGCGGTACTCCAGGCCGGAGGTGTTGAAGATAGCCCGGAACTGACCGCCATGCGCGGCGAGCATCGCCCGCAGTTCCGGCAGCGTAGGCGGCGTCTCGCGGATGGCGACCTCGGTGAACGGGATGCCTTTCCCCCGCAGCCAGCTTAGCGCGGCGCGGCAGGTAGAGCAGCCCTGGTAGGCATAGACTTTCAGCATTGGCTCATGCTTGTGCCGGAATGCCTGCCTGACAAGCGCGGAGCGCCTCACAGCCGCACCATGCGCGCCACGTCTTGGAGGAATATCCAGTTCCGCGTGATCTGCGCCGCCAAAAACGCCGCCAGCAGCAGCGTCACTGGCACGGCCAGGCGCGGCCAGCGCACCAGTGTGCGCTCCAGTCCCAGGCCCACCGCCAGCACCACCATCGGCGTCCACAGACAGGCCAGCAGCAGCAGGCGGTCTGGGCTGCCATACCACGGCAGTGCGGCGATGCTCCACACCAGCACCGCCGCGATGCCGAGCGTGAATGGATCATCCACCGCCCGCCACACCAGCCCCGCGCCGCCAAGCACCAGCAGCAGCAGCCACGCAGTGCCCACACCTGTTTGCAGGTCAAAGCCCGACCAACTCGCATCCTCATCCAGCACTACCCTGGCACGACCGCGCGCGGCCCCCTGCGTCTTCGTCGTTATCGCTTTCGGCGCGACGATGTTTGAGATGAAAACCTCCCGCGCCACCCGCGCCGGCGTCTCCGCTGTCGCCGTCCAGCCCGCGTCTGCCTCGCGCCATTCCAGCAGTTGCGTGGGCAGGGCTGCGCTGCGCGGGAAGACCACGCGTTGGAGGTTCGCCAGGCCGAAGGTGATCGCCGCCGCCGCTAGCGCCGTCACCAGCGGCCGCGCGCTGAGCTTCTGCGCCGCCGCCGTGTCCTGGGCGCAGCGCACCAGCGCCAGCAGCAGCACCGGGATCACATTCCCCACGAAGCAGGACATGGCATACACCGCCGCCAGCAGGTGCAGCCACCAGCGCGCCAGCGGCCCACGCGCCGCCACCGCCGCCACAGCGGCCAGGCCCAGACCGGCAAAGGTCCACGTCTCTGGCAGCGGCACCACGATCCACGCGCAGGTGCCCGCGCCATAGATCGCCGCCAGCAGGATACAGCGCAGCGCCCCCACACCGCCCCACAGCAGCGCATGGTAAACCATCACCACGCCCAGCGCCCCGGCCAGACAGGTCAGCACCGCCACGCCATGCTTGCGCGCGCTGTTCACATCCAGCCCCAGGAACTGCAGGCCCTTGATGATGAGCTGCGCCGCCGGCTGGTGCAGCAGCGTGAAGGCCGGATGCTCCGCGCCGATGCTGCGGTGGTCCCCCTCCCGCAGCGCGATGAGGTCATTGAACACCGTCTGCGTCCGGCTGCCAAAAAGCACCCCGTCCGTCATATACACCGGCGTATTGTGGAAGCGGTGATGCGCCGCAAAGAACAGGCTATAAAACGCCACCGCCAGCAGCGCCCCCATCCCCCGCCAGCGGATCAGGACGCGCGACGTGGCGGAAATGCTGCGGGAGGGGCGCGTGGACATGCGCGGAAAATCTGCGCGCAGGCGGGTGCGGCGGCAAAAGGTAAATGCAAACCACCTCCTTTCTCATGCGCCAAATCATCGCCTCACCCGTCCACGAATCCGCACTGTAATCGCGGCTTCAGCCGGTCTGTGAGCGCTTGGAAAACACAGGCAGACAGGGCATGGAAAGCACCGGGTGTTTCGAAAACAAAGCTTGCCGTCAGCACCCTGTTTTTGGCAGGATCATGAGCATGAAAAGACATGCGCCTTATCAGATCGTGGCTGTCATCCTTGCGGCCAGCCTTGTCTCATTGATCTCCATGCCACACATGATCACCGCTCTGACTACGGATGACCGCATCGCCGTCCTGTGCGGGCAGAGCAAATTACCCCGGATGATGAACGGGCGTCAGCGTTCCACCAACGGCAGTCATCGGACCGCGAACGACAGTCATAGCTTCGCGAACACCCGTCATAGAACCGTGAACGACCGTCCTCGAACCGCGAATCCTCCTCATTTGACAGCGAACCACCTTCATTGAAACCCGAACGGCCCTCATTGAAACCCGAACAAACCTCTCAGAATTGCGAATGGTCGTCATTGAAACTCGAACAGACGCCATTGAATCGGGAATGTGCGCCACTTTGTCTCAAAAACCCCTCTTTTTCGTCACGCCGCCGCTCTGCGCCCCATCAATGACCGACCAGCGCTCATTTTGCCGCAAAGGGGCGGAGGGGCGGAGGGGCAGTGATTTTCGCCCGCTGGCGTGATTACCATCCCCGCACGAGAATGCCTTGCCCACACTAAACTGTGGACGAATCAGATTCGTCCACAATTAAGTGTGGATAAACCACGTTGAACTGAGCCGCTGCGCGGAGGGGCGTGAGGGGGCTGTGCGTAAGGAGTAGGCTGGGGGTCTATGTCACCTCTACGTGCCCAATACATCGGGCTGCTGACCCTTCGGGGCTACACGCAGCGAACTCAGGAGTCTTATGTCAATGCGGTGGCGGCTTTGGGCCGTCATTACGGGCGCTC
>Ga0247837_1001932_pt1 | contig 40887 bp, 36 predicted proteins | sample LaCtaG_2_FD_187115 | JGI IMG/M metagenome (GOLD analysis project Ga0247837, IMG submission 187115) | Freshwater microbial communities from meromictic Lake La Cruz, Castile-La Mancha, Spain - LaCruzMarch2015_14.5m | ecosystem: Environmental > Aquatic > Freshwater > Lake | place: Spain: Castile-La...
CTTTTTATTGCTCAGAAGCACTCACAGACTCCGACCTTCGTTAGAGCAAGAAATAGCCTGAATTCGTCATAGCCTCTCCTTTTAAGCCTAACAAGGACCCTAACACCCTCTACGTACATCTCAACACCCTCATCTATACCGAGTTGATTACTAGCCTAAGATCCATGCAGCATCTGATGACTAAGGATATGCGTATCAGCGACATTGGACACACGTCTACTGGCAGGGAGCGAGTAGTAGCTGTCCACAGGTGTGAAGGCAGGAGGCGCAATGCTCATAGTGTCGTCGAAGGACTCTTCTTCCGCCTGTGCTTCTGTCATTTGGGAGTTCATGCGGAGGGATGTGAGTCGAGAGGGAGCCCGTTGCTTGTGCAGAAGTGCCTTTTCTATCCCTTTTTTGAGAGGTAGGCGGAAGTCGTTGCAGTCCACAGCCAGCGTCAACAAGGCTTCATTGGACTCCGCGAGGTGCAGCAGGGCTCGACCGCCCTTCTCCCCAATTCTATTCCTAGACAGATCCAGGTTGGCAAGGGACGGGTGACCGAGAAAAGCCTCCGTTAGCGCCAAAGCCGCAGGATTGTGTATGCCCTGCATGCTCAAATTCAAGTACTTGAGGTGGTCATTGGCACTTATCAGTGGCACAAAGGCACGAAGGCCCCTATCTCCCAAGTAGTTCACCCCCAAACTCAGCCTATCTCCCAAATACGCCGCTTCATCCTCTTCCACTCTCCTCTTTACCTCTGAATTGGGCGTCGCTCCCAAGGCCTGGCAGTGCGCTACATACCTGCTGAGCATCATTTACTACTTTAAAGCCTTAAAACAAGTTTGTCTTCTTCATGATTCGCATGAAGTCGTCCAGGTTGATGATTCCGTCTTCGTTCCTGTCAGCCACGTCGATCATGGTTTGGAGGTCGGAGTCAGTGGCGCTTTCCCCGAGTTCCTTGGCCACTCGCTTCAGTTTGTCGAAGTTTATTGTGCCGGAGCCGTCGTCGTCAAAGAGACGGAAGGCTTTCATGATTTCTTCGCGAGGATCGCGCTCTGCCATTTTGGAGGCCATCATGTTGAGGAACTCAGTGTAGTCGATGTTGCCTGAGAAGTCTTTATCACAATCAGCAATCATCTTGCGTATTTCCTCCTTCGTGGGTTCAAAGCCTAGCGCCCGCATCGCCACCTTGAGTTCCTTGGCGTCAATACTTCCAGAACTGTCAGTGTCGAACAGGTCAAAGGCTTCCTTGATAGCCGAGACTTGCTCTGCTGTGAGGCCTGGGTGGGCTTTCTTGGGAACTTGAACGATAGAGTGCCGCACAGACATTGATTACCAGCCATTTCTGTGGGCGGTGGGAGGAGACACTAGCTGGGACTGTATGCTGGAGTGGGAAATAATAGGGAAATTGGTATGTGAGGACTGTGGACTACTAAATCAAGCCTAGTGCTTGTTTAAACTGACAGTTAGTGCAATAGACTCCGCAATACTGTCTCTGTTAATAGTCCTTTTTTCCCTTCTGCAGGCTGCTTCCTTGCTTCTAGTAAAAATTCCCTCCCTTTTCCTCAAAATATCGATACTCGAGTTTGCCTCTAGCAGTCGATTTGCAAGTCCTTGAGCCTTCTCCAGCCTTCCCTGGCCCTACTCTTCCTCCACCTTTGCTCCGCACCGTAATAATCATTAGAATGAGCCTAGGGCACCAGGCTGTCAAACGTCGAGCAGTCTCAGACGATGAAGACGAATGCATGTCTTCCGGGTCAGAATTCTGCTCCACTCCCCCTCCCACGGAGAAGTCCTCCGCCCGCAAGTGTAAACTCCAAGCAGCACGCATGAGTTCAGGCAAGAAAAGCACCACCTCAGACCTCTCCTACGCCTCTAGACAGGACAACTCCCTAGGCGTGCTCACTAAGAAGTTCGTGTCCCTGATCCAGAGAGCCGAAGGGAAGTGCATTGACCTAAACGAGGCAGTGAGTGTGAGAATTACGCAGGAACTCAAAGTCCAGAAGCGGAGAATTTACGACATTACCAATGTGCTAGAGGGCATAGGACTGATCAAGAAGAACCACAAGAACAAGATCCAGTGGGTAGGCGGGTCTGACACCGGGGAAGGCGCAGGCCTCAGTGAAATGACCAGTCTCAACCAGGAACTGGAAAGTCTGGCTAAGGACGAACGCAATCTAGACCATTGGATCGAACAAATGACGGAAAGTCTCAAAAACATGACCAAAGACCCGATGTATGCAGAATATGCATATGTCACTTTTGACGATATTAAGTCTTTGAAGCACCTGACGGACGCTGAAAACGAGACTTTGCTTGCCATTCGCGCACCCCCAGGGACTACCTTGGAAGTCCCTGAGCCTGAGTCGCTGCCTGACAGTGAGCGAGAGCGGTACCAGCTGTACCTCCAGTCAACGTCTGGAGAGATTCTGGTGTATATGGTGTCTAATGACAAGCAAGCAGCGGGGCTGGAGCAGGAGCGGGTGTCAGGCTCTGCTTCCATTAGACTGCCTGGCAGCACTGAGCAGCTAGGCGAGTTCAACAGCTTCGAAGGCGGCAAGAGAGGCGAGGGACCGATGGACCTGTTTCCCTAAAGCAGCTTAGTAGGTAAATGTCTTCGAACAAGCGTAGACGAGCTCGATCCAGTGATAAGGTGCTGCGGCTGCTCCCAGACTGCAAGTTACAGAAACAGCCTAGAGGCGCAAAGCCTGTAGTGGCCTTTAAACAGACAGCGCGTCAGCAAGCTAGCAGTTCTATCATAGCTGCGGACCCGGCTGAGACGGTGTATCACCAGGCTGTGGACTTGGGACGCATGAGTAAGACGGCGGTGGCCTACTACACGGCTGTGCAGGGCAGCGGAGTGGTGCCGGATAGAGTGGCAGCCAGGGGGCAACAGAAGACACAGATGGTGAAGTGCACCAACTGCGGAAAGGACCTAGAGGAAGGGAGCAGTTTGTTGTGCGGCGGGAAGTGTGGGAAGATGTGCCACCCCGGGTGCTGTATCGAGATAGTGGCGTTGTCTGCAGAGCCCAAGTGGGTTTGCTTCAAGTGCGCGGGAGTGCCGCGTTAGATAAGAAATTAGATTAGCTTGGTACTGCTGTGTGACCTGCCACTGGGCATCACTTTGGCAAGGTGCAGGGACTTGTGCAGGGAACTCACAGAGTCCAAGCCGCTTAGAGACTGGGAGGAGTCAAAGCTGCTGGGACGAGAAGACCCAACCGGAGAAGTCACAAACACCCTTTTCATCTGCTCCCGATTCCCCTCTATCGTGACCATCGTGCGCTGCTTAGGAAGTACCAAGTTGTCCAGCCGCTGACTCCTGCGCAAGTCGCGATACTGCCGCTGCACAGCCTTCAGCGCCTCACACTGGGCTGCAATTGAAGAGAAAAGCGACTGTCTGGCTCGATTTTCCTCCCTCAGAGCTGATATTTCCTGCAGCAGTTCTCGCAGCTTTTGGCCTAACTTCCTTGCACTGGCTTCAGCGTTCCCGTCTGAGCCAGCTTTCCCCACTCTGGGCAGTTCCACGCTTTTGGAGACTCGGTGGACACTCTCTGGAGCCTCGGAAACCGTCCACAGCCGGCCGCTCTTATACTCCTGCAGTGCTCTCAAACTGCGTGTTCCTTACTGCTTCTCCGCCAACCTGGAGGGGAACTCCGGCTGGTGGCCTCTAGGAATGACCACAGGAACCACTCCTTTGTTAAAATCGCCCCTTTTGATGCTCTCAATGAGGTCGTTTTGCTGCTTTGCGACCCAGGCCAGTCCTCCGCACTCCTTACTCCACGCAATCGTCAGCGCAGCTTTCATTAACCCGATTTTCCGAATTTGCGCCTCTATTAGACTTCTTTGTCCGTTTTTGTCCTTTATGCGATTGGCGTACTCCTTTTCAGTGGCCGCAATAGTCCTCCTGCTTATATCTTCCTCAGACTTGTACTCCTTCCTCAGTTGGATTTCCACTGAGTCTCTGCCGTTTCTACGCTCAGTGACAGCCGTTTCAGCGGCTTCGGACCTGTTAGCCGCCACAGCGTAGAGTTCATTCATGCTGGTGGAGAGCGTTTGCAGCTCTTCCCGACCTGCGTCCAGCTCCGCCTGTATGGCCGAGGCTTCGGCTTTCAGTGGCTCAGGCAAGTCAGCCTCGATTTCGTCCAACTTGGCCTTCGCCAGGCGGACTTCTTCCTCGAAGTCCGCCAATTGGTTGTGGTTTCGCTTAGTGGCGGCCACTGCCCTATTCCTGGAGTGGTCGATTTGTCCTTCCAACCCCCTGTTTCTGTCCTCATAGTGCACTTTCATCTGCTTGTACACGTCCGACCGCTCCAAGCCTTCCCTCAGAGACTTCACAGCCCTGCCTTCTCTGCTGCCTTCGTCCATGTCCTTGAGCAGGTTGAGGTCGAAGTCCAGGCCTAGCTTCAGTCCCAGTTCCTTTAGTTGCTTGCTGTGGATTACTTCTTTCTGCTGCAGGTCGAACTTCAGGTCGATTATATCGCTGCGCAGCTGCAAAATCAGCTTATTGTCTGCAGAGGCTTCCTTGAACTCCTTCTTGCGGAGCTTTTTGAGGGTGGCGGGGTAGGACTGGGCCTTGTTGGCGTACTTGAGTATGTTGAGACAGGCCTGGAATTGGCCTTCTGAGGGCGAAACGCAGGCTAGAAGGGCCAAATCCCAGTCTCCGTTCATTGATTTGGCGGTCAAAATCGACTCGTCGCGGGACTCGTAACAAAGCTCGGATATCACTTTGCCCAGAATCACTAAGGAAGCGGATTGCATACTAGTGTGGTTGATAGAGTTCGCCAGGGAGTCCGCTTCAAGCGTTTGATACGTGTTGATATCAGCGAGGATCAGAGAACTGATGGCGTTGAGCACTGTCTTGTAGCGGGAAATGGTGAGGAGAATGAAGAAGTGTGGTCGGGGCTGCACTTCCTCACTTCTCTGCCTCACAGTCTCGCGAATCGCGTTTAAAGGCTCGGCTACGGACTTGATATTGACCCAAGTAGTGTCCGGCACTCCAAACAGTCCCATATAGTCCTTCAACTCACACTCCGACTCACTAGAAACCGGCCTCAGCAGGTCTCTGACCATCGCTCCCCTGACTTCCAAGCACGCTATAGCCGCCTTAATGGCCTTTTCCTCACTCTTTACATCCGCCACCACCCTCTTCAGCATCAGTTCCAACAGTCCTTCTTCCCCAAACACACAGGCAGTCTTGCCGGAGTCCGCCTGGCCGTACACCAAGCAGCAGCTGTTGCCATGGACCAGTGTGTGGTCCACTTGCGGGCCCAGGAGAGTGGCGAATACCTCTTGGTGAGGGGCGCCGGCTCCATAGATATGTGGGAACATCCACTGGTGGACGGTATCGTGGTCCTCGGGGTCTGCTAGCTTGAGGTCAAAGGGGGGTTCGAAGGTGAATAGCTTGTCTGCGGAGTAGAGCCGGGAGGAAAGGCGCACGCCTACTGCCAGACTCACAAGTCCGTCAGCCATCTGAACTATCGTTACTTAATTCCAGCCTTATGGAACTGCAAATTGGAACTTTTACCCGAATTCCTGATTATATGCAGACTATGAAAGGGAAAAAGTGGCCTTATTCCGACTGATATAGATATTGAGATTTCCCAATGGGACGCCACTTTCATCGATTTTGTCCTTTTCTACATGTATTAAGCAGATTCACTTTTCTATTTACCTCTTTTCCTTAATTCCACGTCTATTCCCTCCTTAGAAGACGTTGGGTTGATAGTGAGTGACTTGCTCCAAAGTGGCCTCATAGTCCTTGCGGTCCTGCACCACCTTCTGATGCAGGGCTTCGCTGGCTCTGGCCAAGGCTGCGAGGCGGTTTTCCTCTTGGACTTGGCGGAGCTGGGCTCTGCGCTGCTGTTCCCGCTCCTGCTCCAGCTTTAACATGGCCAAGCGGTACTGCTCCATCATGTCATTTTGACGTCTCTCTATCTCCGCCTGTTCCTTGTCTCTCTGTTCCTTGATCACAAGTTGGAAGTTAGCGTCTTCGTTGACTTTGTGCTGGAGAGCGACTTTCTCCTTTGTGCTGCCGAATAGAGCGAGTCTGCGCTGTTCGCCCAGGGATTGAGTGCGGGAGCGAAGGGCTGCGAGCTGGCTTTGCTCTTTCTCGAATTCACTGTCCAGAGAAGTATTATTGCGGCCGAAATACGACTTCAGCTTCCGATTCAGGATACTTCCAGACTGCATCTATTACAATTCCGTTTCCAGAACTTCTACCTAAATGGCTCACAAGAACACACTTAAAAGCCTCGCAGAGACTCGTTGTCGGACCCTTCCACCCAGGAGCTTTTTCTTGTTCGTTGATCTTCGCCTTGGGTTTCGGTGATTTGGTCCCATGCTTCGCCCTCTGCGAACTTAGGCGTTTCGTTCCCTTCCCATAATAGCAAATCGCTCAGGTCCTCAGCCTCATGTCTGACAGTGGACCGTCTGGACGGAAATCGAGGAGTGCCCGGTTCCTCGTAATGCAGCTCTGGAAAGGACTTGGAAATCCAAGGAATTAGTCGCTTGCCGAGGTTAGGGCGGCGAGGGGAAAAGCGGATCTCCGAACAGTAAGAGCAGCAAAGCCCCATTGAGTCTATTACAGAGAGATATGGTTCATCCAGTAGGCCATATCTCCAATGACGAAGTCGCCACTTTCCTCTCATAGTCCCTGCTCGAGTTCTAAGTGTGTTCCACTCCAATAATGCCGAAACGCAAATCTACCCTTTGGACCACTTGCTGTCGACTAGCGTCCCGCCTATGTAGCAAGCCTCAGAGCCACAGGTTTCGGGTGAGTGTGCTGCGGGGCTGCTCCACTGTCAACTCCTCCCTCACTGGTGCAGAGCCCGAGGGACGGGAACTGCCCTCACTCATGCGACAGGTGGCGCAGTCCTTGTCGCTGAGAGGCAGGGAGGAAGCCGGGAAGAAACAGCTAAGTCTGGCCTCAGGCCGGTCGTTTTACCGCATGTTAATGACCAAACACCAGGAAGAGGTCGTGTTTTCCCACGAGGCAGAGGACTACCAAGAAGTCGCCGGAGTCCTCATTCTGGCTTCCCAACTGCGAGTGGCAGAGAGCAGGGAAGTGCAGGAAAAACTGCCAGTCCTGCGACCCCGGCTGAATACTGCCTAAATAGGCTGCTTTGTACTGTAAAATGCACATATGAAGAGTCTGACAGCTGCAAGTTCTTCCGCAAACTGCAAATCCATGTGGGGTGGGGGTTATCCTTAGCCATTGCTTGTAAAGATTAATCTCCCTTCCTCCTAGTGACTGTCCTGATGTTCACCACTCTCCACCTCAAAACGTACTCCTCTGCAAGTTCCTCTCCTTCTGATAGCGACGACGGAGCCCGGACTCACCACGCCAAGCCTCGATACAGGCAAGCGCCTGAAGCCTCGGCTCTGCCGCTTCCCTCCACGTCTCTCCTGCCCGCCAAGCACTAGGATAAAGTGGACTAGATAGCAGCCTGTCCCCACTTCTGCCTGTCCCCACCCCAAACCATTAATGGGCGCCTGCTTTTCCAAGTCCGGAAGCAGAAGTCGCAAAGGGTCGCTGCCGCCCAGATCAGTCTCACCCTGCCACCGCATCTACACCCCTCGCAGCAAGACCACCGTCCTCCTCTGCTACGACCTCACTGACAGCAAGCTCAGAGAAACCACAGTCGCCGGCATTCCAGAATTCCAGGAAGGAACATTAACAGCTTGCATTGGAGATGCGCATTTGTTGTGTGTCGGCGGAGTGACGGAACTGCCGAGTTGCTTTGTGGTGGATTTGGCTAGGAGGGAAGGCATGACTCGAGCTCCGCCGCCTCAGCCACTAGCCTATGGACAACTGCATGTGCAGCTCGCTTCTGCTTATGTTGTAGGCGCTTTAGATGTGTCGGATGACACGGAGGAAAAGCTGTGTGCTCCTTTGCACTATGATATACATAGAGACCGCTGGAGAGCCTTAGCAGAGCCCCCTGTGCCCCTGGCTCTTTGCGGCAGTGTGCTAATGAAGGACGGACTCTACACCTTTGGAGGGTTTCTGGACCATCCCGCCCGCAGCAAGCCCTGCCCAGACATCTTCTTCTTCAGTTTATCTCGCGAAACATGGGTGAAAACCGGAGTCCAGACCCCTCTTCAAACTGCTTTACCAGTGTGCACACTGCTAGAAGACAGCACAATCCTGATAGTGGGCGGATACGACCCATTAGACCGCGTTCCCGAGTCTCGCGAAGTATTCGTCTACGCTGCTCCCTCTTTTAAAGCTGTGGAAAGCCTGCCAGGCATAGGGAAACTGCACTTCAACGAAGCGCCAATCATTGACTCCAGCATCCTTTATATACTTTCTGAGGATGAAACGCTGTTCAGGTATGACATTTTGATGAACAAGTGGAGCTTTTTAGATATGGCAAACAGTCAAGCGACTACCCGTCAAAGCCTTGTGTACTCCGATGAACGTCGAGGCGTGTACCGCTTTCAGCGAGAATCCTGCAGTTTTCTCGAGTACTCCCCCAAGCTGTCCAAATTTCAAACGCTCACGCCCACTGCATACCGTCCCTTTCCCAAGCACTCTGGAATCCTGCTGACCTCTGCAGGGAAGTTAATAATAGCAGGGGGCACAAAGCATGTTGGACAGGAACGAGAAGTCGACATTGACCAGGTGTGGCTATTCGACCCTGTGACCAGAATAACCGAGGACCAGCCTCAGTTGCCAAGAGCTCAGAGCTGTGTGCGACTTGTGCAGGTGCAAATGGATGTGTTTGGACTCTGTGGAGTGAGTGGGGACAAGGAGGCAGTGATGTCGTTTTGTCAAGTGTTGAAGGAAAGTGTGCTGGGGTGGGAAATGCTACCGCAGATGCCGTATGTCACCAAGAACTCTGGAGTTGCGCATTTCCGGGGAGACATTTACTGCCTGGCGGGGGAAAGCACGACGGAGTATGGGTGCGAATTGAACCTGATTCAAGTGTATCACTTGACCAGCAGTAAGTGGGAAGTGCTGCGCACTGAGTACCCAGTTGGAGTGCATCACCTGGGTATCATATCTCTCGAGACTGGTATTCTTTGCTTCGGCGGCCTATTCACTAATGACTCCCCCAACACTTCCGTCTATCTCTTCGATGGGCAAAGCTTCAGTGCTCGTCCAAGTCTGCAAGTCACAAGTAAACGAACTGCCAAATTCCAAGATGCGGCTGTAGTGATTGATGGAAAGGTGTATATGTTCGCTAAAGCGGGAGTGCTGCATGCCTACGACCTGGCAGGGAACTACTGGACCGCCTTCAGCTAAGTCTGTAAGTTAGTCCATATATCTATTGTGCGCAAGAAGAGCACTAGGAAGGTCTTAGCAACTAGGTAGTCTTCCGAAGTGCAGAAAGGTCTCTAAGCACCAGGGGCTCATTTAGCGCTTTGCTCGCCTCCCAACCTCCGAAGATCAGCACATGAGGACCAATTGACGTAGCAGTGTGCCCATGTCTGGGGGGAGGCTGGGTGCCCTTGAACTTGGCCTTCTGCCAGCACATCGTATCAGTGTTCAGCATAAGGAAGAACTCGCATACAGTCTCGTCCCCTGGAGCTTGAAAGGCGCCGTAGCCCCCGAATACCACTAGGTCTGAACCGCTCACATTCATGGAATGGCCGTAGCAAGGCTTGGGAGGAGTGCCTGAAATCCACAGTTGAGACCAAGACATAGTGTCAGTATCCAGCATGCGTAGGTCGTTTAGATAGGAAGAGTCCAGGACTGAACCCAGGTGCATAGTGGCCTTTTTCGCAGGGTCAAAGTGGAAGCCGCCCTGAATGAGCAGGTAGTTGGTGACTTGTACTGCCACATGTCCCATTCGAGCTGCCGGCCCCACTCCTGTAGTGTTGGGCTTGGCCCACGCCATCGACTCCATGTCCAGTACATGCAGGTCGTCAAAGAAGTTGTCCCCATCCCAGCCTCCGAACACAAACATCTTGGACCCAATCATGGTGGCGCTCTGATTCATCTTGCCAGGAGGCGCTGCCCCGCCCTCCGGCCCTTGGAACCAGGTCATCGTTGTGGGGTCTAAAGCGTGCAGATCCCGAAAGTAGACAGCGCCGTCCCCTCTGCCGCCGAAAATGACCATTCGAGCTCCAGCCATAACCGCTGTATGGCCATATCGAGCGGCTGGAGCGGTTCCGCTAATGCGTGGCCTCGCCCACACATTAGCGTTCACATCCAACACCACTGTGTCATTCAAGTATTTGAAGCCTGTCTTCTGTCCACCGAAGTAATGACCCTGACTAACACTTACGCCGAATATGATAACGGAGGCGCCTGCGAGCACCGCGGTGTGCCCGCCACGTGCAGAGGGCGGCACGCCTTCAATCTGCGGGTAGGAGAACTGCCAATGCCGGGACGAGGGAGTGGCTTTGGCCTGGGACGGCTCTACTTGCATGTCAGTGCTGAGGTCGCCTTCAGCCTTGGCTACTGTCAGTTCTTGGTCTTCGAAGGACTCTGATTTCTCTTCGGTGTGGTAATGCCCGGTGGACTTGGCTCGCTGTGCCATTTACAAGGACAGACGTTTCTGTCAGAAGGCTGGGGTCGAACCTTGGTCGGCGGCTGCTTGGAGTGGGAGGGCGGGAGGACAACAGAGTGCTTAGGGGGGACTGTAGTGCTGGGGGGAGAAGTTGGGATGTGGGAGGAAGGAAAATTGAAGAATTTACGAGAAATAGGTCTGCTATATATATGAATTGGCAGCAAACCAGACCATATCATTCCCCTCTCTATAGTCGTCCAATACCAGCTCGCCCTAACAGTGCTTAGCTAGGTCAAATCTTCCTCCAATCCAGCACCAAATAGACAGGGAACGTGTGGTAAAGATGAAAGCCGCAGTGGTGGCTTTGACCCTGCTGCTAGTCCTGGCCTCCGGGGCAGGCTACAGCAAGGTCCTGATGAAGAGTTGTTCGGGCTGAAAGCTCAATCGTCTGCCGCTCGTCAAGCAGTTCATCAATGAGGAAGCGACCAAGTAGTAAGCTCCACCCAGCAACCTCGAAGTCCAGTACGTAGGCGGCGACCCCCGTCTCGTCTTCATGGACGAAGTAGGCACTGAAATCGAAACTTTGGACGTTTCCAACTTTGACGTGAACGGTATCAAGAACGAGCTGGAGAAGCGCGGTTTCAAGCAGAAAACCGCCTAAACCCCCCAAGGCAAGTGATGCGGCTGGGACAAACTGAGTTTCTGCTGCTGAGCCTTTAAGATCTAGACTAATGCTGCAGGGTAAAAGGAGAGGAGCTGGAAAGCGCTTTATCTCGGGAGGATGGGGCTGATGTGTTGCTGGGCTGTCATGCGTGCAGTTGAAAGGGCATTTCACCCCTTCCAACTTAGCACTCCCCACAACCCTCGCAGCCTCGGCAGTGTGCGAACAGTGAAGACTCCCAGTCTCTAGGTATGCTCCAGGCCAAGTAGTGTATTTGAACTGCAGGAGAAAGGACTCTATGTGTGGGCGAGTAAAAACAGTAAGTGCTGGGCAGGGGAGAGAAACAGTGGCTTTGGCAGTTGGTTGGAGTGTTTCGAGGTGGACCAGTACCAGTGCCTTGCCTACCCTAATACCCTGCGATTTCACCCTGCGGCCAAGTCTACGGCTTTTCAACATGCAATAAAGGGGAGGCCTCAGTCTCCACAGCTTCACGAAAATGGCCTGTCGCTGGGAAGTCGCAAATGCTACAGTTCAGAGAGTGCTGCTACAGTAAATAAGCCGTCAGGCCGAAATGCTGCCTTTCTTCGCTTCCACACTCTTCTTATCTCTGAGATCTCCTTTATAGCTCCCTATGATGGAGCCATGCAGGTAGAAAAAAACTACCAAAAACTCAATTTCCGGACTGCAGACCAGAACTAGCGTGAGGGCGGGGACCTGATAACAGTTGCTGACTAGGTGGACTAAGAAGAAATGCAAGTAATCAGTGCGAAACAGCCCTTTTTCCTTACCTCACAAGCTGCTGGGAACTCAAATTTATCGTAATCTCACGCATTCCTCAGAAACACGGTTTTAAACCGAATTGGCGAGAATAAAGTGCAAATTTTACCTGGGGAACGAAAAGAATTCGGAAACATTTCCAAGAAAACAAAATATCCTCAACTCGACCATACAGCAGATCCTTCCCTAACACCTTAAAAAGGCTTAGCCTACTAACCGAGGAGTCTGGTTAGACCTTGTAGCGCTTCTAGAAGAGCTTGGGTGTTAGTGCCTGTCGACGCCGAGGGTGTCCAACTGATGGTTGGTAAGGTGCTGGGGGCTACTCCGGTCAGGGAGATCGTCTGAGGCTTCAGCTTGTGCTTCAGACGTACATGACGTCGGAGAGTGTAGGGCGTGGTGTATCGTTTGGTGCAGTGCTTGTGATGGCAAGGGAAGGATTGCATATTACTTTATTACGCTAGAATGGCCGAGCCTCGAATTTCACCATTAGATTCTCTGGCAAAACAGCATCAAGGAACCAAGGGCGAGTTTTGCATGAAGGCCTAATTACCTTCATTTCTGACTGCTTGATTGCTTTGCTTTGGCCATATAAAATCAGAGAATCCAAACTCTCCAAGTGCCGGGCAGTTCTTTCCCTGCAGCGTATTAGAAGCTTTTGCTCCTCTACAGCGAGGTAAAATTCGGACTCTGGTATTTTTATAAGATTGATGAGTATTTCACCCGAGCCACGAACTAACATAGCTCATATTGAAGGAGAAAACTAGACAGCATTGTGCATCCCAGCACTCTGCAGTCTTTTACAGGCCGTAGCCGACTCTCTACGAGCAATTTCAGTTTTATTGCCTTTCTTTGCGCTGGAAAATGACTCACTCCTCTTTTCTTTTAGCATTGACTGTACCTAGGGACTGGGAAGCCTGAAAGGACTAATTAAGTGCGTAGTAGTAGGGCAGGGCTTGTAGGCCTGTCCGCCACTAAGTCAGTGCTCGTTCCTTTGAGAAGAAATCAAAGCAACAGATCGAAAGCTGCGAGAAACAGGCTAACTGCGGAGAATAGGACTGTGTAGACTGTCTCTAAGCCACTAGTCACTCTGACTGCTTGAATACAGCAGCTGGTAGGAAGGGAGAGAAGAGCACTGAAGCCCACTGCAGAGTCAAGTTCCCAACAATAGGAGTATTGGGGAAGTCACTGAGCCGCTACTCGCCTACGCAGTCAGAACAAGGTAGACAGGTCGAGCTGTCTAGGGAGCGCAGAAACCCGTGGTAAAGGAATATGGCCGAGGACTGCAAGTGCTGCAGCCTGACTCGCTGGGAAAGCCCCGTCATGAGTGGCGCAGCCTACCTGCTGCTTTCTCTGACTCTCCTGTACAGCTGCTGCACGAGCGACTTCAACCCTCTAGTTTCTCTCGGCAACGTCATCATTCTGAGTCTATTGGGAGTGCGGGGTCTGTGCGCCCTGGGACTCGTGCAGGCCGGGGAGCAGGACTTGGTGCCGAGCAGTCTGTTCGAAGGGAACTTCGAGGGAGTTTATAAGTGTGTGAACAAGACAGTGGGCAGGTTTCATGAGTGGGCGAGTGCAGGCAAGGCGCCGCTATTGGCCGCAGGACTGTTCGCGGTAGTCTTGTTAGGAGACCTGTTCGGCACTCTGGGTTTCCTCTTCTGGACAGTGCAAGTGGCCTTCGGCCTAGGAGCAGCCCGAGCCTTCGCAGACCTAGACGTGTGTGCTATCCTCAGTTCGCAGTTGCAGCAAGTGGGCACCCAGACCAGTGCCCTGCTCCAGCGCGTTCCGAGAGCCAAGTCAGTCACCAAACAGGCCTAACACTAGGTCTATAGTTCTATGCGCTACAATGGCCAAAGAGGTGCTGCGGTTCGGATACATTCAAGTATTTCTAAGCACATTCTATTTTGTCTATATTCTCTGTCAAAGATACACAATTTATGCAGCCAAACAACCTCTACTTAGCTAAAATGCACTCTACGCTCTGATAACTTCTTGATGCTCAAATGCATATGAATCAAATGACTGCGTCAGCAATAGGGAAATGGGATTCTGTGTCTCAACTGAGCGAAGACGCAACCCGCAGACAGCAGGGCTGCTCTCAAAAAGCGCTGCACTGGACCCAGCCGTGCTCCTCAGCAGTACTGTTCATCTAGACATACAGCAGCACTACCGCTTTATCAAAGTATTGGGACATGGTCAGTTCGGCACTGTGAGAGAAGCGGTGTTTCTAGGACACGAGAGACGAGTGGCAATCAAATCAGTCAGCAAAGCGAAAGTCAAAGGAGACATTGTCTTGCTCAAACGAGAGTTGGAAGTTATGCGAATGATCGACCACCCCAACCTGATCAAGTACTATTCCGCATTTGAAGACGGGAAGTATCTGCACATTGTGATGGAACTGTGTTCAGGCGGAGACCTGCTAGAGAAACTGAGCAGTGAAGGGTTCATTAACGAAGGCCAAGTCCGTATCATTATGAGGAAGTTAATGCTAGCGGTGCACCACCTGCACCAGGTCACCATCTGCCATCGAGACCTGAAGCCTGACAATTTCCTCTTTGTGTCGAAAGTGGCAGGGGCTGAAATCAAAATCATCGACTTCGGAATGTCCATCAAGCAGCCAGACTTGCAGCAAATGAACAGCTTCGTAGGCACTCCATACTACCTTGCGCCTGAGGTAATAGCTGGAAACTACGGACTTGAGTGTGACATTTGGTCCCTGGGAGTAGTGATGTTTGTGCTGTTATCGGGACAGCAGCCATTTGGAGGGGAGACTTTATCAGAAATCATGCAGCGGATTTCACACGCAGACTACGACTTTGACACCGACACTTGGGACCCTGTGTCCATAGAGGCCAAAGATCTTATTACCAAGATGCTAGTTGTGCGGCCTGCTAAGCGCATATCCCTGCCTTCGGCTTTAGGACATGCGTGGTTCAGTGGAGCCGCTGCACCTCCTCTTTCCCGAAATGTACTATCCTCTCTGCAGCAGTACAAAGCTCCGAAAAAGCTGCAGCAAGAAGTTATGAAAATAATGATAAAGTTCCTTTCAGCGGAAGAAATCGAAGAGATGAAGTACGCTTTTATTGAAATGGACAGGGCTCATTCTGGCTTTGTCACGCCTGCGGACATAGAGATAGCGATGACGTCTGCAGGAATGGACGTCCCTTCGGAAGAGGTCAAAAGTAAGAAATAGGCAGAGCTCATGACTGCGCTAGATCCGCATCAAGTGGGGAAAATCAGGTATACGGATTTCCTAGTGGCGACATTGGATAAGAAAAAGCTGCTGGATGAAGAACTGCTGTACCTCACTTTCCAACACTTTGACGTAGACAGCGACGGCTTCATCAACGTGCACGACCTCAAGTCCGCCCTCGAAAGCCAAGGCGACGCCTCCTCCATGGCCGACATCGAAGCCATGATCGCAGAGTGGGACCTGGACAACAACCGTCAAATCGACTTCGAAGAGTTTCGCCAACTGATCGAGAACCTAAAGGAGCCGGAACGCTCAGACAAACGCACCATGACCAAGAGGGCGACTGTGGCTCGGAAGACTCTAGCGAAGCTTGTCCATCCCATTGATTAGTAATATTTTAATGGTGGGAAATCAGCCTATAAGAGACGCGCCATCACTCCCACTATAATCAAATGGCAGGACCAAAGGACGCAGCCAAGCCGACCAAGAAGCCTCGCACCTGTGGGAAGGCCAAGGACGACGAAGAGGCCTGCGAGCCCTGTCCTAGCAGCAAGAAGTCCACTCCCTGCAAGTCTCCGCCTGCCAAGACCCCACCCAAGCCCGTTGCCAAGCAGGCGAAGAAGGCGGAAAGCAGTGATGAGGAGGTGGAGGAACTGGAGGGGGAGAGTGATGAGGACGATGAAGACTTCGATGATAGTGAGGAGGAGGAGGAAGTAGTGGAGCCGCCCAAGTCCGGCAAGAAGAGACCGAGGGAGGAGGACGACTAGCTAACCAGGCTTCCATCTGCTGTCTTTGTCCAGTACAGTTCTCTATGGCTACAGTTGGGATTGGGCGAGTTGACTCCATAGTAAATGGCTCTGGTCTCCATCGAGAACTTCAACCCAGCACAGCAGACGCCTCCCTACCTGACCAGTCCAAGGTCGCTGGAAGCGTGCAAACGCAGGGGCATTGACCCCTCGGAGTTACTCCTACGGCCGCAGGAACTCTTCCTTAAAGGCAAAATCACCAAGGCTGAGAAAGAAATAGCGAAGCAGCAGTACAATCACTTCGAAGAGCGCAGGGCTGCAAAGGTACTGGAAGTGGTGGAAGAGCGCAGTCGCTTAATCGAGGAGGAGAAGGCAGGATCCATCGAGTTCGTGTCCACCAAGCGAAGCGTTTCTACCCAGCACAATTCCTCTGTGACTCTGACGAGCGGCATGATTGAAAAGGAAAAGCGCGAGTTGGAAAAGATGCAGCGCAAGCAGGCGCAGGAAATCCTGCAAATGGTCGAGTTCGAGAAGAAGATGGGCAGCATCCGCAGTCGCAACGAGGAAAAAGAAGCCCTTATGCGGCAGAAAGAAGCCGCTCGGCAGGAAGAGCTGCAGCGCAAGCAGGCCGAGTACGAAGCCTTCAAAGCCAAAGACGAAGCCAGGAGGCGGAAACTGGTAGAGGACGAGGAAGCTCGGGTGAAGCTGCTGTCACTAGAAGAACAGCGCAAGGCTCGCAAGCGACAAGAGGAGGAAAAGACACTCGAAGCCAAGCGTCTACAGGAGGCCAAAGCCAGGGATGAAGAGCGCCAGCGCAGGACAGAGGAGCTGAAAGCCAACACGCAGAAAATACTCGAGGAACAGCAACGTCGTTTCCAGGAAAGGAAGCTTCAAATGGACCAGCGCGACCAAAAGCGCACTGAAGCTATGGAGGAAAAGCAGCGGACTCTGCACAAGCACAGTGAACAGGTAAAATCAATCAAAGAACGCAAGCTGCAGACCGCTCGCACCAACTTGGCTGCCCTCAATGACGCGCAAAGGACCAGGTTTGAACTGCGGCAGAGGGAGAGTGAGGAAAAGCGAGTGGCTTTGGAGCAGAAACGCCAGGAACATATAGAGGAGTTGAGACGGAAAGGGGAGATGAAGGAGAAGCAAATTCAGCACGTGAGTGAAGTGAACAAAGCGAAGGAAGAAGCGCGCCTCAGAGTCTACCAAGAGTCTGTGGCCAGGGCAGAGCAGCTGCAGGCGGAATTACAGCGCGAAAAGGACAAAGAACTGAAGACGAAGTTGGAGCGGGAGCACGAGAAGCAAGGCCACATCGCTCAAGTGCGAGTGCGCATGCAAGCCATCGAGTCCGACCGAGTCACTCGCATCCTGCACAAGCAGACCCAGAAAGAAACCTCTATCCAGAAGATCAGGGAAAAGCAGCTATTCGAGGAAAGCGTCAAACGAAATGAGGCGGAAATGAAGCGGAGAGACAGGTTTGATGCAGTGCAGAAGCTGGGCAGGATTCAGGACTACCAGAAGTTGAAAGTGCTGGCGAAGATTGAGAGCGATGCGGAGCGAGCAGCTGAGGTGCAGCGGCAAAAGGACCTGCTGTTCGAACAGAGACGCAGACTCAGGGAAAGCATCACTGCCAAAAAGAAGGAAATACTCGAGAAGTTTGAGGCGATAAAGAAGAAAAATAGGTCTGAGGAAGAACTGCAAAAGGCACTCAGTTCACTAGTCCCGCCTACTGTGGACCCTGCCAAGCCTGAGCAAAAGCCGGAGCCAAAGCTTGTTGCTTCCAAGCCCCAGCCTGTGGAAAACCCTCCGCCGCAGCTGTTTGCCACTGCTCCGAGAGAGGACACTTCCTATACAGTGGTCGAAAGCAAACCTGCGGTGGCTCGAAGCACACTGCCACCTGAAGGTGAGGACTAGGCAGCAAGAGGCAAAAAGCCCACCGAAGAGTCCAAGCGGCAAAAAGTGCTAAATCTCCAGAAGAAGCTGGCAGAGGAGCTCCGGCAGAGGGCAGTGTCCGCCCGCTCCATGGAGACTGAGCGGCTGGCCAAGCTCAACTCCACTTCCGACCCTGTGCTCAGAGAGCGACTCGAGGCGACCTTTGAAATGGAGCGGGCGCGGGTGATACAGCAGCTGCAGGACCTGGAAGAGTGAGCTCTACACAGGAACAACAAGAAGCAAGTGCAGATGCTCGCTGACAAACTGAGCGTCCAGCTCACTAATCCCTAATAGGCAGGACAAGGGTACTACTCCTAGTCTACCTAGATCTTTCTGAGCCTGGCTTCCCTGTGCACAGAGAACAGGGAACTACAGGCTGAACCCTCCCCATTTCACCCTGACAAGCCTAATAATGCGCCTATTGCTACTCACAATATCCACCGCTCACCTGGCCATCGACCTCACCTCCAGCTGGACCTCCCCTACGCCACTGATCCAGCAAGGAAAAGTGCTTGCAGAGTGGAAGGAACAGCAAGCCCTATGCACCCAGCCGAGATACGAAACAGACTATATCCGCTGGAGAGAGTTCGAAGTGCGCAGTGCAGAGCCTGCTGCAGTCGTCGAGGTGAGCGCAGAGGCAGGAGCCCTGGCAGTGAGTCTGTCCAGGACTGTGCTCAGACTGGAAGGAACGACGGAGAGGTTTACCCTGGCTTACCACTGCACAGATTTCAATGAAGGCATTCACACGGTTTCTCTGAAGCTGCAGGTGGGGGAAGGGAGTGTATCTTTGTCGTATCAAAAGGTATGTGGGCGACCCAATATTCCGAGTGGGGACTTATCTCAAGTCTTGCAGCCTTTGTTGAGGCTTGTTTTGGTCGTGGGGGCTGTAGTCTGGGCAGGGCGCAACCCTTCTCCCAGCCTCTTGCATCTCTGGAGTCTTAAGACTGCCTTGAGTGTATTTGCTTGTCTGGGACTATCTGTGCTGCTGGCCTCTGTGGAGGAATTGCGACACTTAACTGGCTTTATTGTAGCCTTCCTAGCACTGTGGAAAGGCTTGGAAGTGACATGGAAGCAACTCCCTGCCTGCTTACAGTCTGAGGCAGGACTCAGCTGCCTCCTTTTCAGCAACTTCTCCTTCATCTCACTAGGCTGTGCTGTGGTAGCGGCCGCTGTAGCACTAGTCTACGTCCTCAGCCAGCACTGGCTACTGGAGAACTTCCTAGCCTGCTCCCTGCTCTTCCTCCTGCTCTTTCACTTTACAGTGGACTGCGGCAAGTGCTGTTTTTCCCTACTTCTCCTCACTTTCCTCTACGATGTCTGCTGTCTGTTCTATTTCTCGGTGCCTAACAATGGGGAAGTGAGCAAGTGGCTGCAGCAGAATTGTCTGTGGCCATTGGTGCTCAAGTTCCCCAGCCTGCAGCCAAGCATATTGAAGGCCCCTTGCAGTCTTATAGGGTTTGTGGACCTGCTGTACCCGTCCTTCATGCTCAGCTTCGCACGACGTCTAGACGCCCGCCAAGGCTCCAACTACTTCAAATCCCTTCTCATCACCTACACCCTCTGCCTCTTCGTCCACTCCTTCCTCCAACTCCTCACCCAGTCCTCCCAGCCCGAGTCTCTCCTCATCAGTCCTGTGCTAGTGCTGACAGCGGCTGTAGTGGCAGCTATCAAGGGAGACGTGCTGTGGAGGCAGCGAGAATGCGAGCAATAGACTAGACGTTATCTGCTTGGTAGAGGCTAAAGCGCTCTTGAGCTTCTTGGTCTTCGGAGAAGGCTTTGAATTTGGCCATACGGTCGGACTCGAAGTGGCGCTTGAGGTAGTCTCGATATTCCGGGTCTTGCTTGAAGACCTGCAGTCCCGGGAAGACTGCGCCCGTGTCCCACTTCTTGCTCTCGTACTTCCTTATCAAGTGCTGGTGCAGCAGTTCGTTCACTTTGTAGTCCTGCTCTTCCAGGCTGAAGAAGACCGCAGACACCGCCCCTGTGACAAACACACACAGGGCTATGATCCACAGGGTGCCAGCTTTAGGGTGCACAGCGTCTTTATCGTCGAAGAAGGGTTTGTAGTTGATGCCGAGACGGTCGTTTTCAGGCAGTTTGACTTGCAACGGCTTAAAGTTTACATATTCCCGCGTTTCATAGGGAGACCGGTAGTCCGGAGTTTCCTTCGGTGCCTCAGGACGTTGACTTACGAATTCAGGGTCCTCCGGCTGCTGTGTGATTTCCGCCTCCTTCTGCCAGCCCTTCTTCATGATAGCGTAGGCCTCTGTGATCTCCTTGAAGGTTTCCCCCGCACTCGGGTCATTCGGAGCCACGTCTGGGTGGTACTTCATGACTGTCTAGGCCCTACCCAGCGCCTTGTACGCCACTTTCGCTTCATCCAGAGTAGCAGAGGGGGACAGGCCGAGCACCGCGTAGGGAGGACGGGTGAGACTGAAGTGACGGAGCACCAGTCTGCCCAGCATGTTCGCAGGATATATATGAGAAGGGCAGTGTCTGCTGTGCAGCCACCTACCTGGGAAGGCTGTGTGCGAGCACTGAGAAGACAGGACACAGACAGCAGTTCCGCTCTTAGACTGCTGCGTAGCGTCTTAGTCCGTCCCGAGTCTCCCTCCATCCCTCAACTCGAGTCCGTCCTGTACTCTCTCTATGAGAAAAGAACGCGAGGAGCAGCGGATGTAGTCAGGCAAATCCTCACTAGAGCGGAGCCGCTGGTTTCTACAGCTGACTCGCGCACTCTTTGTCAGCTCCTCAATAAGGCCTATCTGCTCAACCGAGAGGACCATCGCAGCTTTGGAACGGGCTTTGCAAGCTTGGCGGAGAGACTGGACGAAGTGGACATCAAGGGCAAGGTGACGCTAATGCACTTACTGGCTAAGTTGGGACGAAACAATGACAAACTGGTGGAGAGGATGAGAGAGGGACTCAAGAAAGACTTAGCGCCAGGGCACATGGACGCCCATCAAACCGCAGTCTATTTATGCGCCTTGTTTCACCTGATTTCCAACTGCACGGTCCCTGAACAGACGCTGATCCACGCAGCCCTGCACAGCAACTGCTGGTCCTTTTATCCCAAACACATCCTCATCCTCATCTCCTACTGCCCCGCTGCTCTCATGCCCCAAGTGCACCCGCTGCTTCTGCCTCTGCTGCAGTTCATTGTCAAGCACAACCTTATCACCGAAGCCACTCTTTCCTAGACTTAGCTCAGTAATTGAGAACTGAGGTTGGGAGTTGGCGAAGGCACAGGGGAAGGGCTGTGCTTTGCAGTAACTTGTCAAATGTAGTTACTACAGCATTTGTGACGTTTGTGAGTCCTTCCTAGACCTTTTTTCTGAGTAAAACTAAGATTTAGTTCCTATCATTGCAATTTTTCGACCATCGGCCTGCTCATTCTAGCCGATTTTCCTGAAAAGGCAGGGGAATAAGTGGCCAACGTGCTAAAAGCAAGCAAATAAGGCTAGCTGCAGACACTCATTAGTCTCTTCTGAGCCTGCACTCCCTTTCCACTCTCAAATAGGGCACAATAGGTCCTTTCTGAGTGCAGGTAGCTTGACACTAGTCTTCCTCTCCTCCGCTATGGGCGGCAACACGCCCTTCCGGTCTTTCCCCCCAGTCCACCTGTGAGTTCTGCAGTAGTACGGCCTGAGAGTAGTGTCTCTAGCACTGGTGATGAGGGAGGACAGTCGGGGCACAGCGGTGGTCAGGTCTGGCTGTGCACTGGTGTCCCGGACTGCTTCGGAAAGGAACATCAGGTACTTCAGGTACTCTTCTTCGTCTATGCCAGAAAGGCTGGAGAAGGTCTGTTCCATTAAGATTTTAGAGAGAGAAGGGGCGCTTGCTGCAAGGAGCACACCTACAGCTAAGCCTATGTCACTATATCTGAATTTAGACCTGCCCACCTCCTCCAGAAGTACCAGTAACTCTAGAAAGGAGTTGCATACAGTCTACTATAAGCACTGCATATAAACATATCTCCATCCCCATTGTCCTTGCTACGCGGCTGTCCCTTCCAATGGGAAGTAGAGGCTGCTGCAGGCCTCTTTCTTAGTTGAATTAAAATATGAAGCCCTCGGCCCTGACACAAGCACTGACCATTTCGGAAGGAGACCGGCCTTTGCCGCGCTTTGGACACACAATGGTGGCAGTGAACAAGACCAAAGTGGTGCTGTTTGGTGGAGCCACAGGCGAATCCGGCCGCTACACAATCACAGGCGACACCTTCGTGCTAGACCTAGCAGCCCGCAAGTGGAAGCTGCTGACAGCCTCAGGGGCGCCCCCCGGGCCTACAGCCGCCCACGCTGCTTGTGCTATCGATGCAGGGCGAATGGTGGTGTATGGGGGCGCTACAGGCGGCCGCTCCTTGGCAGCGGATGACATTTTCTTGCTGGATATTAGGGAACAGGAAGGGTCGTGGGGAGTGCTGAGTGTGGTGGGACAGACTCCGGGCAGGAGATACGGCCACACACTGTCCTTTCTAAGGCCTCATTTAGTCCTGTTCGGTGGCAACACAGGCAACGAGCCCGCCAACGACACTTGGTTCGTAAACATCGAAAGGACTCCTTTGCAGTGGCAGCGTGTGGACGTCACTGGCGACCTGCCCCCACCCAGAGTGTACCACGCTGCAGCTGTGTGCGTCTCTGGCACTGCCACTGGCATGCTCATCGTCTTTGGCGGCAGAACTACCGACCAGAGTGCTTTAAATGACACCTGGGGACTACGCAAGCACAGAGATGGACGTTGGGACTGGCTGAAGGCGCCCTATCGTCCTGGGAGAGTGACTCCTCTAGGCCGCTACCAGCATTCAGTGCTGTTCGTTGGGTCGAACTTAGCAGTGCTGGGAGGCAGGACCAACAACATAGCGGAAGCAGTGCCTGTGGATGTGTATGACACAGAGTCGAGTGAGTGGACTCGGGCAGACCCTTTGCGGAGGTTTAGACATGCTAGTTGGAACATTGACTTAGACGTTTATGTCCACGGCGGATTTGCCCAAGATGCGCCCAACCTGCCCACTGACAGTTTATTCAAATTGGACCTGCTGCGCATGCTCAAGCCTGCACTGGGAGCTCCAGAGACTCGGCCGCTGCCAGAAGCGCGCAGTGGCTACGAGCCTACGCGCCATTTGCAGGCAGTGCCCAGGCCCAACAACCGTACTCCTGATATCCGCATGGCAAACCAGGTCTTTGTGTCCTTGGGAATTGATAAGAAGACAGACGACCCTGCAGACATGGTGAAGAAGGTGTCTTTAGACCGACTTCAAGACGAGGGCAAGCGCTTAAACTGCACCCCCAAACCCCCAGGCATGAGCAAATCCCGCCAAGTCGACTCCCCCTGCGACATCGTCCTCAACGAACTTCTCAAGCCGAAAGACTGGCAAAGCCTCACTTCCTCCTCTTTCAACCTCAACAAGGAACTCCTCTCCGTCCTCGTCACTGAAGCTGTGGAAATCCTGCAGAAGGAACCCTCTTTGGTGCATTTGCGAGCGCCTGTGAAGGTGTACGGCAGTCTGCATGGGCAGTTTCTGGACTTGCTCAGACTCTTTGAAATGTGGGGCGCGCCTAATGACATACCTGGAGAAGGGGATATTGAAAGCTTCGATTACCTGTTTTTAGGCAATTACGTGGACTCCGGAACTCGGAGTTTAGAGCTGATTTGCACACTGCTCGCCCTAAAGGTCAAGTACCCCGACCAAATCGTCCTGCTCCGAGGCTTCCACGAGGACAGAAACATCAACCTGCACCGAGGCTTCGCAGAAGAGTGCCGCAATAAGCTCGGCGACGACCCCCAAAGTCCCAAGTCTATCTTCAACCTCATCAACACAGCCTTCGAAATGATGCCTTTGGCAGGTGTGATAGAGGACAAGTTCTTGTGCGTTCACTCAGGTATAGGAAGCAGTTGGAAAAATCTGGCTGATTTGGAGGCGATTCGGAAGCCGTTGGTGCTGATGAGAGGGTCAGAAGACGCAACTGTGCAGTTAGCGTTGGAAGTCCTGCTGTCGGAGCCCACAGAGAAGGAGACAGGGGTTAGTGTCTCGTCCAGCAGAGACGGGGCCATTATCAAATTCGGGGTTAGTCGCTTACGCCGTTTTTTGGCGGATAATGGCCTGTTGTCAGTGTTCAGGGGACACGACACAGTGGCGGAAGGCTTGGAAGTGCACTGGAACGGAGAACTGCAGACTATCATTTCCGCAACGGACTATGCGGGGCAGTATAAGAACGCGGGAGCCGTCCTTATTGTCAAGAAGTCCTGCGCACAGACTCACAAACTGATCAGCCCATTACCAGATATGCAAGGCTGCTGGCTGCAGCAAGGCCGTCCAGTGACTCCAGTGAAAAGGCTGAGAAGCTAGGTAACTGTGTAGACGCTTCAATAGGCTGTTGAGACAAACTAGTAAAGACTACGTTTAGCCCGATATAGGGGTCGGTCGAGAGGAACCGGAGGTCGACTTCCTATAGGGTTGCTAATGGGGTTATGGGTGGAAGGCTCCTCTATATAGCTCTTGTTGCTCCTCTCAGGACCGTCATCGCCATAGAAAGCTCTGGCGTTGGCCTCTAGCGAGACTCCACTCGCCTGCGGCCTGTCGAGCAGGTCTCGGGCCCAACTGGGATCCTCTGCAGGGTCGGGGTACAGTCGTGGTTTCTCTCGCCACTCTCGGTCGCCTCCCTTGCTGCCTAGAACTTGAGCAGCGCTGGCTTGCAGTGTGCCTCTGCCTCCCAATAAACTGCGGTTTTCTCGGGACTCGCTGGCTTTGGGTCCAGCCAGCCGCTCCTGTGTGGCGAGTGCCTCTCTGTATTGCGCTTGCTGCTGCCGCCTGTCCACCAGTCGCTGTTCTTCCCACTGCCTATTGGCCACTGCCACCTGCCCCGCTGCCTCCGCCTGCTGTCTGCGCGTTTCGTCCTTCGCCATATGCTTCAGTCTTTCCTTCTCCTCTATCTGCGCTCGAAGGGTCTGACCAGTGGCCTGCATCGCTCGCATGCGGCCTTTCCTCTCCATGTCCTCCTTCTCCGCCTGCTTCCTCACATACGTCTCCTGACTTTCAGCAATCCACTGCGTCACTTGCTGTGCTTTCTGTGCCTGTGAGGCTGAGACACTCTGCATGTACTGGGCGGCTTTGGCGCCCTGGGCCTGCTGCACCATCTGGTAGAACTGCTGTCGTTCCTGGTCTTTGCGAGTTTCCTTGCTGGCGTAGTCCTCGGCCAGGCGCTGTTCCTCGCGTAGGCGGGACTGGCGGTCTTCAGCGTCCTTTAGACGTGCATACTCCTGCTGTCTTTGATAGTCCTCAGCGAGCGACCGTTTGCGTCCAGCCTCCTCACTCCTTCGTTTCTCATCTTGGAAGCGAAACTCTCGATTGCGGAGTTCCGTCTCTATGGCTTCGGCCTCCTTGTCCCTGCGGCCATAGTCTGGGCCCTTTAAAAACCCCTGCATTTATAGTGTCCTGTTGGCCTAATTTGGCTCTATTCTTACTGACTAGTCCTTTGAACTGCGATTTAGGGATTATGTCTGTATTGATAGAAACCACTCAAGTCACTTTGTAGGAAGTTCTCATACGAAAGTAATAGAAGCAGTTCTTTCAGAGAAGGGAGACTTGAGAAGCAGTAATACAGGGCAAATTAGAGCTATGCCGGCTTTTCTGGGTAATTCCTTAACCCTATTGCGCCAATGCAGTCTACTTCAGTAAGACAATAAGTGTCTATAATACATTCCTTCTCTAGCACACGAAAGACGTGATTAGTTGAAGGCACTAGAGAGAGACAAGTAGGACTGGTCTCCTTGCAGTGGAATGGGCGAGGGGTGACTGGACTCGTTGAGTTCCGAGTGGAAAATCTCACTGAGGCGGAAGTTGGGGCCGAGTGCGCAGAGCTGCAGGTCCTGGGCTACGAAGGAAGCCGAAGGGGCAGGGCGACTTCTGACGATTGCATTGGCTTCTTCGACTCGAGCTTTGGTGAGGGAGACGCCCAGCATCTGCAAGCGCAGTTCCAAGTACTCCTGGATCTCTTTGTCTTCCACAAGCAGCAGAGTCTCTTCGTACTCGTACATCAAGTCCACTCTCACTTTCTCCACCAAGTACTTGACACATTCGAAGTACCGTGCAGAGGGACTGTGCTTCGCCCCCAGCAAAGCCAGCTGCAAAACGTTCTCTTTCCTCTTATTCTTCGCACTGAAATCAGCCCTGCACTCCTGGTGCAAATAGCGAATTACATGCAAGTGACCAAATCGGGCTGCAAGCAAGGGACAGTTCTCGCCTGTTCGGTCGTCCAGGTAGTTCAGATCGATGTCTCGAAAGACTCCTTTCTGTTGGCCATACTCCCACAGAACTGCCACCACATCCAAATGACCCTTTTCACATGCCTTATGAGCAGGTGTCAGCATGACAGGCGCAGGGGTCAGAGGTGGGTTGCGAGCGCGTGTAAGTGGCTTATCCGTGAAGAGAGAAATTTCCGAACTGTCAGGGTAACTGGGCAGCGAAGGCAGCTGCTTCGGACTGAACGCCTCCACACAGATAGGCAGGAAATAGCGGAGAAGCTGGGCATGGCCTGCGTCGCACAGGACGTACAGAGGGGACTTGCCCCAAGGTTTGTAAAGGGCGTACAGCTGGGAAATGCTGCACTCGGCCTTTTCTATGAGAAAGGCAGCGATTTCGGCTCGGCCTTGCTTGAAGGCATAAGCCAGGGGTGTGAGTTCCATCCCCTCGTAGGTAGCTATGTGGTCCTCAAATGTTAGCTCGGGCATAACGTACGGAGAAGACCCGGACTGGATGAAGCGCACGTAGAGCTCTTCAAGGGCTGAGACGTTATTTGCATCAATAGCTGCTGCTAGTGCTTGTTGAAGCCCCGCACGACTAATCACTTCCGAGTTGCTTCTGCAGCTGCAGACTCCCATATCCGTCTATTGCCCTGGGGTGTTGTTTCCAGGAACTAGGAAGACCTGAGGAAGGTAGGAGGGATCCAGTGTTCTGTTAGCGTCCGAAGAACCCTTTAAAGGGGCTCTGCCGTATACAGCCGCCTTCCTACTTTCCCAGTGAAGCAGTGCTTCAAACGCTCCAAAGTATAAAAATAGTGAATGGACTGCGACACTGAAGCCCAGCTGCTCGCCCAGCTGAGTCCCACTGTCTCCTCTCAAAGAGACCGCATGGACATCCTGCATCTCCTCAGAAGGAACATTGACAAGTGTCTGGGACACCTCAGACCCTTCGTGGCCAATTATGGCTCTTTCCCGCTGCAAACATATCTGCCCTGCGGCGACCTAGACCTGACGATCATCCTTGCCTCCCCTCAGCGAGACGAAGACCTGCTTCGAACTGTGCGCAACCAAATGGAGTTCGTGGCGCAAATTCGGCCTCAGTACGACATCAAGGCCTTCTGTGAAGTGAATGCGGAGGTGAAAGTGCTCAAGTTCGTGGTGAAGGGAGTACCGGTGGACATATCGGTCAATCAGGTGGGCGGATTGCTCACTTTGAGACTGTTTGAACTGGTGGATAGTCTCACAGCTGACCATCTCTTCAAGCGAGCTTTGTTGGTCACGAAAGCCTGGGCCACCTATGAAAGCCGTATCGCTGGCTCTCAGTACGGCCTGCTGGCTAGCTACGCTCTGGGCGTCCTTGTCATTTGCACACTCAACAGCTGCCCCGCTTCCCGCTCTTCCCCAATTCAAGTGCTCATTCACATGATCAGAACACTGAGCGACATTGACTGGGAAGAAAGCGTGATCACTTGCTATGGAGTGATGCGTGTGCAGGACTACATGCAGGGCGACAGACTGGGCAGGATGCGGGAACAGAAGGGTCTGTTCTGTGCGAAGGAGTTGGAACTAGTGGGGGAACTGGAGCAGGGATGCAGAGCTTTCCAGCGCAAGTATGTGAATCTGGCAGACCCTATGAAGCCTGACAACAACCTGGGCCGCAGCGTCAGCCGCGGAAATGCAGAGCGGCTAAAACTAGCCTTCAAAGCTGCTGCCCAGCGACTCACTCTGCAAGGTCAGGCCGGACTGTTCCCCTCCCTGTGCCGTGTTCGGACGAAGGCGGGTCCCGAGTCTGGCAGGACTTCGCCGAGTACGAGTTCAGGCTCTGAGGAGGAGCACTGGCAGTTCACCAGTGAGCTGGAGGCGGTGGAGAGAGCGGTGCAGCGGGCGCAAGCTGTGGCTGAGGGGCAGGGCGGCTGGTCAAAGCCGTGGATGGCTTTTCGGCCAGGGTTTCGGCCGCGGATGGAGCGTTAGCTGTCCTCTAACCGCATATATCGATTATGGCTAAATCGTCTCCTAATGATTGAGCCGCTTTCCATTCACTCCCCGGTCTCAGAGCCCAGATTTCGACTCTATCAGTGGACCGGCAACTGTCTCTGTTTCCTGGTCTTTCGCAGTGGACCCTGGTTCAGTCTCGGCCCAGACTGTCCCCTTTGCCTGTGCGTACTGGCGATTATGTGTGGATTTGCAGGGATTTTTTGCACACTCATGGCTCCGTTTGCAGGCGCAGAAATGCGTATTCTGGGCACGGTAGTGATTGCCTCAGTTATAGGGTTTTACCTGCTAACAGCGCTGAAAGACGCGGGAATCGAGCCTAGAGCCTACAGAGCCGACACAGAGCAATGTTCCAAGTGTGGGGCAGCCCGCTCGCCAGACACCTTCCACTGCAATATCTGTGAAGTGTGCATTCGAAAGCTGGACCACCACTGTCCTTTGACAGGGAAGTGCATCGGAGAGGGCAATATTCGCTACTTCTACTCTTTCCTCCTATCCCTGTTCCTCTTCGTGTGCTACGGCGTACTCTGGGGCCTGGTTTCCACCTCTCCTAACCTCGCTGATTAGTCTCAACCTGCTTTTCCTCCCCCTCATTGAGCAGTTCAGGCGGCGGACTGTCCCAAGTGCTGCTGTCCAGCCAAGGGAACACCTTGGCACTGCGCTGGGGCAGGCTCGGACTGGGGCTTGAGTTGGCGGTGGGACTGTCCAGGATCGTTGCGAAGTTGAAGTGCACTCTGCGTCGGTCGCAGTCAGTTTGGCCTGTTGTGGTCGTCCTGACTCTCTCTCGCTCCAGCGTTTCCTCATACTCGGTGATTAAAGGGAACAAATTTGTGTCTTCAGGGTACATTTTAGCTGGATTTCGCTTTCTTCCTATGACGTTCATAGCAGAAATGGGGCGAAAAGTGTGTTTTTTCTTGCGAATATGGTTGGGGATGTGTGGTAATTCCTTATTGATATATTTGACATGACGAGACTGCAGCCATTTCGATTTCGTGTCATTTTGTTGAAATACGCAGAATTTGCAGTGAATGGCCACATGGCCCAGTTCTCCACAGAGATAGCAGTATATCGAGAGACAGGAGAGGCTCTGGCTGGTCTGCACTTGCATGGCAAAAAAGCTGAAATGCTCCTTCACCTCTGGATACTGCGTTAACAGCGCCTCCACATTGGCTCTGTCCAGAGAAAGCAGGTCTGAATAGTCCGCACAGCGGCTTGAGGCGCATCTCGGCCGCCCGAGGAAAAACCCGATTTCTCCAAATACACTCCCCCGGCCCAAAAAGGTAAAAGCGGAGCCTGTTGTTTCGTGGTAAATTTCCACTGCTCCTCGGGCCACGAAGTACATTTTCCCATATATTTGTCCTGACTCAAACACACTGTCATCAGGTGCGAACGCCTCTGCCTGCAGCTTCTTCCCCAAGTGAGAAAGAAAGGTGGTCCCGAAGGACTTGAAAGCCTCGCAATCACGAAGGATCGAGCCATTTACTGCAGCGAAAACCGCGTCTTTGAGAGGGTCGGAAAGCTGACTGAGGGCGGAAGGCACGTGGCTACTGTCTTCTTTGAGGCGAGTCCAGACTACTCGGAGGAAAATCCTGACTCTTTGCTGCAAGTCCACAGGCAAGTGCTGCTTTTTCATGTACTGGTTGAGGGCGAGGACTTGCAGACGGTACTGGGTGAAGGCGGCTTTGCGCTTGCTGACGAGACTACCGATGCTGCCCATGATGTAGCCCATGAGAGCCGTTGCTACGCCCATGCTGAAGATGGAAAACAGGCGTTCGTTGGTGGATTCCGGGCGGATGTCGCCATACCCCACAGTAGTCATAGTAGCAAAGGCGAAGTAGAGAGATGAGACGTATTGCTCTGCCAGAGAGGGGTAGCAGGAGAGAAAGGAACACATATCTGGATGCGAATAGCTGTCGGAATAGCTCAAAAAGAAGGTCAAACAGGCCAGCCAGTGCCCTGTCAGCAGCATCAGCCCCACCAGTCTCGCCAAGTGGAAGTAATCCGCCACACTGTCGTTAGCCATGTAGTCCTCTAACTTGGTCAGCAGAGGGCCCAACTTCCCCAGTCTGAACAGTCTCGGCAATCGGAGCAGTGCTCCCACAGTTTCCGCCGCTGTTTCACAGCTGGCCAAAGCTTTAGGCCGCACTCCGCCCAGCGCCCAAGCCAGTGGAAACGAGGCCACTAAATCCAGACAGAACCAGGTATGGAAGTAGTGCGAAACCACTCTATTACGCTGTTTAATCAGTGTTCCCTGGCTGTAATACCCCGTATTCAGCGTGACTCCAATATCCAGCACAAACGCACACACACACACTATTTCCATGACACCTGTGAAGGACGAAACAGTCTGCTGAAAGCACAGGTCAAAAGGCACCTGGAAGGCCTGGTACAGTAGAACTGAAATAAGCAACCAGTCCCAGGCCAGTCGGAACAGACTTTCCGGGTGGAACACCTCCACTGCTGTGGGGTGAAAGAAGGACTCTTGGAAGTAGAAGTGGAAAGCGGAGGAGGAAGTGATGTGACTGGGGGACAGAGGGCCTCGGAACAGCTTCCCCTGCAGACGATCCCAGGAGGACCTCTTCGAGGTTTTCATTATGCGACGGTCAGCAATACTGAAGGCCTGGAGTCCAGTAGTTTATTTCTATCCCAACTTTGCAAGCGACTTCAGTATAGCTGCAGTGTAAGCCTTAAGCAAGAAGCTTCTGCGTTCCATATTGGACTTTGGTAAGGAACTCATGTCCTCCATCACACCTTCTCCGCATTCCTCAATCTGTCCCCGGTCCGCCTCTCCCTTAGCTATCCATTCTTTTGTCAAGCCGGTGCTTATTCAGTGCAATTAGATTGCTTAATACTAGCAGAAAGCAGCAGAAGAGGTAAAAGCAGCAAATGTCTGTACTCAAGTCGCAGAATATACTAACCGAAGACAGCACTCAGTTCAATCCTACTTCCCACAGGGGAAAATCGGGACTTTTCGTACCTCTCTTCCCAAACAGCAAAATCCCTCTATCAGCACTACATATGGCCAAACAGTTAGTTTCTACTCATCTAAAGTTTTCTTTGGTGCGGAGGATGAACACTGTAATTCCGAACACTGAGTCTGCTAGCAAAATCACGAGGTTGAGGCTAAAGATGGCCCAGTCGATCAAGAAAGTGTCGTTAGTTGCGAAGTAAACGAAGTCGAATGAAGCATTAGTGAGTGGGTCCGAGCAGCACTTCTGCGTCAAGTCCTGGAACCAGTTGTGATGGTAAGTCACAATCCACACCGCAGCAATGGTGAAAGGCAGTAGAAGCAGCTTCACCAGGCGCTCGAGGGTGAACATGCCTCTGAGCGGCGCATCGAATTCACTGATATCGTCAGGACTTTTGGCGTAGCAGAAGCAGTTGAGCAAAGGGTCGGGAAGCAGGAGATAGCCGCAGAGCACGCACACAGCCACTAACAGAGCTATTTGCACGCGGGTAATTGCAGGCAGGGGGTCACGGTGGTCGTTCACATCCAGCATTGAGAAGGAGCCTTGGGTGCAGTGGGGCATCCACTCGATAGACCTGCGCGCTGCCAGCACCCAGTTTCTGTCAGTTTTCAGTCCGAGTCCTGGCAAGTCCACCACTCCTTCGAAATCGTTATCCTTGAAATACTCCGCCTCTGCAATTTGATCCAGCACAATATACCTGCTGTCATTGTAAGTGCACAGGTCCTGTGCTGCCGCAAGCAACGGATAAATCTCAGTGTCTGGAAAGCCCTCATCTCCCGGGTCTTCAAAGCACACAGGCCCCCGAGTGATAGTGATGTCAATAATCGGGAGAATGGGACTAGAGTCGTCGTTAGAGTAGTAAAGGACTTGACTCTCTCCGAAGTACTCAGCGAAGGGAAAGCCTGTGGGCGTGGGCTGACCTGGCCCTTGTAATTGCATGCTACTCACAGGACAGCTCAGGCCTTCCTCTGCACAGTGGCTTCCTAGTCCGCTGCCGCAGGCTCGGAAGAGCACAGTGTTTCCGTATATGTCTGTTTTGCTGGGACAGTGGTCTGCTGCATTGCTGTCGTAGGCGGAGGCGTAGTAGACTGCGGTGCCGCCTCTCCAGAGGCAGAGTATTCGGCCTCGCCAGGACTGCAGGTCGAAAGGAGTGGTTTCGGGCACGTCTACACAGCCTTGACTCAGGTCACTATCAGCACAGAAGCCTTGGCGAAGTGAATTGGAGGAGGAGCAGTAACACCCTGCGACCGACCCTGGCCAGTGCCCTACTCGAGAAATCGTTTCCCAGCCGAAAGGACAACTCTGAGTCTTCGGCACGGTCTTAAGGGCGTATATGGGCGATTGTTGCCAATTGTCCAGCAGGTCTCGCAAATGGTTGGGAGGCGAGGACAGACTCAGGTAGGCGAGGATAGCCAAAATGATCATGACGAGAGACCACGCGATGTTGAGGCTTTTGGAGAGCTTAGAAGCCAGCAGGAAGCCCATTGCTTAAAATTGGAATGGCCGGGGAAGTGCTGAAGAGTGTTCCTATGCCTGTCTAGTAGCTTTTCCTACCCTGCTCGAGCTTCCCAGTCCTAAGGTCTTCCTTAACGCATGCGATCTACAGGCTTATATATGGCCGAGGTGGTAATCAGCGACTTAGAGACTGGTCTAAAGGCAGTATTTCGCATGATGTACCTGGCCAACTGCGAAATCGAGGGCGAGGAAGTAACCTCAGAGGACCAGCAGACCTTAGACGACCTAGACTCTATCGAAACGCTGGAAAACTTGAAAGACCTGAGTCAAGACCTGCTCAACTGCAAGCGAGATTTCCGTCTGACAGACAAGTCAGAGCTGGAAACCCGCTGCCAACAGTTCGAAACAATGCTGCAGAAGTTGGAGGCAGATGTGCGGGTACATATCCGAGTGGAGCAGCAGCTCAAGCTGCACGTGGAAGCCGCTCAGGCGAAGATTGAGGAGCTGCAGAGTGGAGTGGGAGTGAGGAGAGTGCAGGAGTTGGAGGACAGGCTGAAGACTATGGAAAAGGAGTTGGAGGCCTATCGGAAAGGAGACACTTCCGAAAGACAGGCAGAACACAATTTCCACCACCGAATCATGAGTCTCGACCCCGTGGACCCGCCCAAAAGACGCACTCCGTCCTCCGAAAGCAGTCTGCAGCGTCTCGCGGAAGTCGCAGACCGCAGGCACAAAGCCCTCCTCCGGCTGGAACGAGAAGTCGCCACTCTGCGGTCCGCTCTGGACTTGAAATCGCAGGAACTGGAAGACCTACGAGTGAAATACGACCAAATGCAGCGCGACCCTATGCGAGGTCCGTCTCAGGAGAGACTGTTGGAGAAGTTGAGACTGGTGATGAGGCCGAAGGTGAGTCCGGACCGGGCTTTGACGGACAGAGTGAGTGGGAAAAGGCGGGAAGGGGAGAGGAAGGGAGTGAACTACTCGCCCTATCGAGTGGGGGACTTGGGCAGAGGAGGGAAAGTGGATGTTAGTCCTGTGTTGCCTGTGGGGAAGGCGCTGCATCACTCCAGGACTATATCGGAGCGAATTTCCAAAGCCTCGCCCTCACTTCGCAGCCTGCCAAAGGCCAGCCTTGTATAACTTCCCTACAGCTAATGTTAGTCTTTAGGGCTTTACTCCTTCAGTCCTGTCCAGTTTTATGCCATTTTGCCTAATCAAAGTGTAATTCGCCCACATGGAAACTAAACTCTGTTATAGACTAGGAAAAAAGAGTGTATAAGTTGAAGGCAAGGAGAGGCACACTGAGGATTGATATAAGTGCGGAAAGCGACACTGGATTTCGCTTCACATCATAGGAGGACGGCACAGGAACCAGCTTTTTCCCTGCAATATGCAGCAACGGAATCATAAAGAAGGTCAAGTAGAAGCAAAACAGACCTGAGTTGGCCACGATGTCCCCAAACTGCACCTGCAGAAAGGCATATACGAAGGAGGGCAGGATGCAGGCGATGCGCAGGCCGTAGTAGGCTTTGGGCTGGCGGTGGTGCAAGCCTTCTCGGTCCTCGCCATACAGCAGGGACATCACGTTGTCGGAAATCGCATGGCCGATTATAGGGAAGATGGAGATCACATCGATAGCAGGGAAAAGCATGACTAGAATGCCTAGACCTTTGGCCCAGTCTGGCTGCTCCCTCTGTCCTGCGGAATAGTGCTGGAAAGCCAGAGATACGTTGGAAGGCAAGTTAGGGATTGCGAAGGCTGCAGCTAGTCCCATGCAGGAGTAAAACAGCAGAAGTGTGGCAGTCACTAGGGACAAAGTAGACTTCAGCACTGTCTTTTCCTTGCGAATGGCACTCAAAATGCCAGGATATTGAGTCTGGTATATTCCTGCAAAGAGGAAAATTGGGAAAGTCTCCCCGATTGTCCTCCAGTTTTGCAAGTCGGGACTAGCAGCCCTGTATTCTCGGTCATTGGTCATGTTATACTGGCCAATAATGCTGAGTAGGCAGGTAACAATGATGGAAGACATGACTACCACTCTCATACAAGTCATCACCAGTTGCATCCAGATCTGCTCACTGAACTCCTTGCAGGTGAAATAGACCATTAGTACCAGGAACAGCGTTAAATAGACCCAGTATTGATACCAACACTTCTGCGATATGTATTCCTCTCGATAGTCGCAATAGTCCAGTAGTGGCAAATTCGACCCGAACGCTGTACCAAAGATATTGATGTAGGCGGCCAAAGTACCAGCCAGGAAGAGAGAAATACAGGTCAGGTAAATGAGGCTCCAATAGCTGCCCATCAGCAGCTTCACTATGTCGGAAAGGTCGTATTGTCGAGTGTCGGAGAGGACTGGGGCGGGGCAGGGCAGGAGAGAGGGTTGTTCGGGCCGCAAGGTTAGTCCGTGTCGGAGCACTTGTGGTAGGGAAATAGGCGAAATGGGCATTCCTTGCTCTTCTGACTGCTTCAGTGCCTCCACCCTGCTGGTAATTTCCAGGAGTTGGTTGGAAAGCAGCCAGCCAACTGCCAAAAAGAGAGTCTGCATGCAGAGGGAAAGCAGCCAGCCCGCTCGCTGAAAAGCCCAGGGCACTGACAGAAACCCCGCTCCAATGACTGAATTGACAGTGTACGCGTACCCTGCGCCCACTCCAAACTTCTCCTCCCCCATAAAGCTATCTACACTCAGTTAACGCTAATTTCCACCCTAGCAGTGAGGTGCACTCTATAGTGAGGGGACTTTAGGGAGATAATGGAGAGTGACGGAGTGTGGCTGCTGATCTGTTTACTCTGCGGACTGCTGGGGTTCTTCGCAGGGAAGCAGGTCGAGAAGCGAGGAAGCGACTTCCTGAGACTGCCTGGTAGGAGCTTCGCACCTGCAGAGGGAGAGGACGAGCAGTCGCTGAAAAGCTACCAGCAGGGAGACCAGAAGGAAGCGGAGTTCCTGCGGGAACAGTTGAGAAAGGAACGGGAAGCGCAGAGAAAGAGCGAGGAGCAGTTCAAAGCCGAAATCAAACACCTCAGCGCCCAAGTGAAGGAACTCTCCAAAGCCAGAAGCAGCCATCAAGAACGTCTCAAGCGCAAGGAAGACACTAGAGACCTACTCAATGAGTTGGACGCGGAGTTGCAGGACCGGCCTTCGGCCCCGTCTACTGCCGTCTTTCTGGAGGAGGACATTGATAGGGAACTAGGTAGCTAATTGAAATGGCGCTCAGAGCCATTGTCGAGTGCGCAGTTCAAGTGGACACTTTCAGGAACATCGACTTGTTTCAGCAGGGAATGTACCTGGTCAGAGTGGAGGTGGCGCAGGAAATCAGTGGACAGACATACCAAGCCCAGCCCTACGACCTCAAGTTCCTAACCTTCAACAAGGAGACAGTCCTTGACTCCCACCACGTTTCCCAAGCCTTCATTGACGACCCCTCCTCAGCCTACTACTCGAACTCCTTTCTGGTCAAGTACTGTGATGAGGAGGTGCATATCGGCGACTTGTGTCTTTTCCGAGCGGAAGTGGTACTGGGTCCTCACTTCCACTGCTATCCTTTAGAAGTGACGGTGCGGCTGATGCACCTCGAAGACAGCGCTGGGAATAGCGACCGATACCGGTGGATGGAAATATCCCCGGGTGACTTTGGGGAGATATCAAAAGCGACTTTGACGGTCAACAATCCCTGTCTCGGAGTGCACGAATTTTACCCGGTGCTGTTCGACGAAATGCACTTCTCTACGCTCGATGTTGTCCTGCATACAGTCTTGCTCGATTATCGCTTCCGTCCATCCGGCATAGCCGAGGAAGGAAACGCCAGACCTCAGGAGGAGTCCTCTCAGTCTCTGGACCTAACTGCCACTTTGGCGGAATACTTATTCCCCGGGTCCTCCTTAACCCTGGCCTTAGGAGATGAAGAAATCGACAAAGTCTACAGAGCCTATGTGAGTCTGCATGCCAAAGGCTGTCAAGACCTTCGCAGTCTTGTGGTCAAGCTGCGAGACACTTTGCCAGAGACAGATCGACTGTTACTACCAGACTTGCCCGAGGGAATTCCTGTATCCAGCAATGCACCTGAGGGAAGTAGTCTGTCTACTGAAGCTTCTGAAGAGGAGCAGCCTAGAATTGAGGCATTGGAGGGAGAAAGTCAACGCAGAGTCTCTGGAAGACGGCAGAAATTCAGCCAGCGAACCAGGTCGCGAGAGCCGGAAACAGTGGCGAACCTAATGATGCAGGAAATCCACGAAATCAGTTCTCAGATGTGTGAACTATACCACGCTTTACTGGGCATTTCCCAGCTCAATCCAAGACATTGCGTCGGCCACTTCAAGTCGGAATTTCGCATTCGGCTGGGAGACAGATATGGGGAAAGCATATTTAGAGATGTGCATAGGGTAGAGGCGCTGCCGCTGCAGAGTGATGAGGCTTTGGGAGGGCTGCACTCGGATATCGCCAAAACTCGCAGGAAGAATCCCTATTTTCAAGCTTTGGAACCGTTGCCTGTGCAAGATGTGCGGATTGTGGGCAAGGTAGAGGCTCTGCCTGTGCTATTTGAAGATGCCTATGTGGCCGTGGACTCCGCAGCCGAAGACTACGTGCGCAGACCCACCCAAGACGGCAGCACCGTCGTCGTCCTAGTCCACGGCTTCCAAGGCAACTCTTTCGACCTACGTCTGATAAAGAACCACATTTGCTGGCTGCACCCCAACTACCTCTTCCTGTGTTCCACAGCCAACGAGAACCAGACGGAAGGAGATATAATTGACATGGGGTTGCGACTAGCAAGTGAAGTGCGGAACTTCATACAAGAGTGGTGTCCGAATGGTGGACTTAGGAAGATTTCCTTCATTGGACACTCTCTCGGAGGACTGATAATTAGAACCGCACTGCCCTTTCTGACAGAGTACCAGGCTCAAATGGACCTCTACATGTCTCTGTCCAGTCCTCACCTTGGCTACATGTACTCCGAGTCGTCCCTCATAGGCGCAGGACTGTGGCTGCTGAAGAAGTGGAGAAAGTCGGTGTGTCTCTCTCAGCTCTCCCTAGCAGACACAGAGGATACCCGGGAAGCCACACTCTATCGCATGAGTTCCTTCGAAGGCTTGAGTTGGTTCAGAAATGTGGTTTTAGTCAGTTCTGCGCAGGACCAGTATGCGCCTTTTGAGTCTGCGAGGATTGAAGTGTCAACCAGAGTGACGAAGGACTACACGAACGGCCCATTTTATATGGAAATGGCTTCCAATATTCTCAAGCAAATCGGCATTGAGCGCCTCAAACGCATTGATGTGAACTTCAAATTCGAGGGGAAAAGCATAGACAGCGCAATCGGCCGCAAGGCGCATATAGAATTCCTTGAAAACCAAATCTTGATGAAGATCCTCGTATACCGCTATCCAGAGTTCTTCGCCTAGTGTAGTAATCCAATGGCGCTAGCGTGTTCGCAGTGCGAAAGTTTAGTAGCGAATCGAGCGGGAGTCTCACCTGCAGGAAATTTCCTGCTAGTGAGAGGAGACCTAGAGGGAGTGAACTGTGGTCGAAGACATGTGGATGCGGAGCAAGATGCAGTGGTGGAGGAAATCGCATGTGAGAGGTGTGGGCTGAGACTGGGAAGGCGCTTTTTGGCGACATCGGTGAAGTTGGCGGCTTTGACAGGCTGCACTGTGCTGGATGCGAATGCGGTGAAGGGCCTTACACAGACAGAGGAGTTGGAAAGTCGATGGCGGGAACTGCAGTCGTTGGAGCCGAGACTGTGCGAGTTGGAAGCCACCTTTGTGCAGCTGAGTGCAGCTCTACTCCTGCTAGGCCCTGCCCCCCGGCCCTATAAGTAGTGTACTTCACATGACATTGCCAATATCACACAATCTTCCACAAGTCTATATCTAAAGAGTCCTAATACTGATAGGCACTCTATTCGTGAGAACTGGGTGGAGTAGTTCCAATGCTGACTACTTTGGTAGTAATGAGTCAAGTGCACTTTAGCTTCTGGAGACATCTGGCGGGGGATGCAGAGGTGTTGGCCCCAGGAGACTTGCTGGATCCAGAGTCTGTGCTGCTCAATAACAAGCTCTATATCACTGGAGTCAGTGCCTCAGGTGCGGTATCAGACTTGCTCTTCTACGATCTCGAGACTGAACTTCTGGTTCGCCAGCCTATCAAAGGCCGACACCCCGCCACTGATGGGAACTCTCTGCTGTACCTCCTCACTCTCCAAGAAGACTCCGATTTCCGCTATCAGGTGGTCGAATTCGACGTAGAAGCCTCTAGCTCTTCCCTGCTGGAAACCACAGGAATCGCTCCAAAGGAGCGCAAAGGCAGAGTGAGCAGCATCTGGCACCAAGGCTACCTGTACTTCTTCGGCGGGTTTCAGATGTACAAAGGCGATGCGACTGGCAGTTTCGTGTATCAGCTCTGCATCGAAACTAGGGAGTGGACTACGATTGATTACTCAGGGAATTTCCCTGCCTCCAATCCTCACGCCCCTTTCACAGGCTGCAGAGCAGGCCACAGCACCATCCTGACAGACGACCGCATAATCATCTTCGGCGGCACTCTAATCGAAAACTCCCTACTGAACGCCGAGTACCTGACCAGCAGTGTCTTCGACAACATCAATATGAACGACATGTACGAACTCGACCTCGTCTCCCAGCGGTGGAAACGACTCCAATTCAAGTCCATCGCCTGCATAGTGCCGCCCATGACTGAGCACTCTGCAGCCCTGCACGGCAGCAACATGCTGGTCTACTACGAAGGCAAAATATACCGCTTCGACTTGAAATCGCATATATGGACGCTGCTGAAGCAAAGCTTGAAAGCGCCGCCTATTAGAAACACAGCCACTATTCAGGTGCATAGGGATGCTTTGTACCTGTTTGGACATACAAGTGCAGGGCCGGGCTTCTACAGGCTCAATTTGAGGAAAGCAGCGGTGTGGACTGTGGGGGATAAAGTCACGGACTACTCGGGCTATTTTAACCAGGAAAATTCGGCGGATTTGGTGGTGAAGGTGCAGAATTCGAGGTTTCATGTGCATCGGAAGGTGCTGGAGCACTTTTCTCCAGTGCTGAAGAAGCGGTTTGAGCGGCAGCACCAAATTAAGTCCGTTTCTTTAGACGACCTTCCAGCAGACGCAGTGCAGGTCCTATTCGAACTTCTCTACCGAGACTTGGCGAAAGACCTGCCCAGAGAGCCTTTACTCCTGATGAACGTCATCAAGGCAGCAATTCTGCTGGGAGTGCGGGAAGTGGAGGAAAAGGCGAAGGACTTCTTGGTGGTTTCGGCGGCTAATATGCGGCTGACGCTGGAGACGCTGGGGGAAGTACCGTGGGTGCAGCAGCTGTTGGTGGACTACTTGAAGACGCACTTGAGGGAAGCGGCGTTGATACTGAGGCCGGAGCAGCTCTCAATGCTCCTAACGCTTTAGCCAGAGGTGGATCGCTGTTCCCTTATTTCAATTCCAATTTGTAGGACATTGCATAGAGTCAAGGGAGTCCTTGAGCTGCACTCATCTCATTAGCTTGCACCTAAACTGTGGCTTCCTTTGCTCGGATCAAAGTCTGTCCGGGTCACAAGAAGAACGGAAATTCCCATTTCTCATACATTCCCACTCTTAGCGCTCTCAGTTCGTCCATATAATGGAGCTGTCCGAAGACAACCAGCGGTTAGTCACCACCGCCGAAGCACTGAAAGAAGAAGGCACTCGGCTCTTCCGCGAAGGCGACTTCAAGGGCGCTCTGGCCAAATACGCTCGCATTTTCCTATACGTCAACGGCCTGGTTTCCAGCACATCCGATATGGCCAAGTACAGCCGCTCCAACGTTATGAGTCCAGAGACCGAAGTCAAAGTGACGGAGTTGAAGCACAGCACACTCATGAACCAGGCTATGTGTCTCATCAAGATGAACGAGCCGTCGCGGGCGGTGGAGAAGTGTGACAAAGCCATAGAGTTGAAGCGGACTTCGAAAGTGTTGTTCCGGAGAGGACAGGCGCTGCTGCAGGGCGGGAATTTGCGCAGAGCGAAGGATGACTTTCTGGAAGGGAAGGCCTTGGACCCGGCCAATCCTGCGTTTGATGATATGCTGGCGAAGGTGCAGAGGGAAGAGAACCTGACGGACAGGGCGCTGGCCAAGGGAATGAAGGGGATGTTCGTGTAGCTTAGATATAGCGAACTTCAGCCTAGGAAAGCCTGCTTCACATGCACTGGGAGGTGCTAGTCCTGCTTATAGGCCTAAATACCTACTCGAAGTCTCTTTCGAACTTCGTGTAATCTTCAGCTTCGTTTGGATCGTCGTCTATCAAAGTCACCTCTGAAGAGATATCGAACTGCGGTTTGGTTCGCAATGCTTCCTCACTGCTGATACACCGCCGGCAGTCTTCAGTTGTCACACTGCGCAGCACCTCACTGAGGGGACTGGGGTGGCTTTGCTCGCTCCATAGTCTTGAGAACTCTTGGTCGAAGAAGGGAGTAAGGACCTCGTCTAAATGATGACAGCA
>Ga0247837_1001934_pt1 | contig 40819 bp, 34 predicted proteins | sample LaCtaG_2_FD_187115 | JGI IMG/M metagenome (GOLD analysis project Ga0247837, IMG submission 187115) | Freshwater microbial communities from meromictic Lake La Cruz, Castile-La Mancha, Spain - LaCruzMarch2015_14.5m | ecosystem: Environmental > Aquatic > Freshwater > Lake | place: Spain: Castile-La...
CATTCTATAGCCTCTACTCTATGTCTCTATGCAAATATGCGATTCGCTCTATGGTCTCTGGAACAATTGCCGCTTAAACTTCCTCTGCCCTGGTCTCCCGTAGTGAAAGCGTAGTAAGCCTGTGCAGTAGTCTAAGCACTGCAGCTGTCAGGGAGAAGCAATTCCCAGCAGTGCAGAAGCCAAGGCAATAGAAAGCGTATTACAGCTAGACTGGAAAGTGCTTCGGCCTCGGAGTGCGCACAGGAACCCTCGTCCTTGGGATCAAATCTGCCAAATCCTGCCAGTCACTGGCCACCAGCGCAGACTTGGGCGTATATCCCGAAGCCCCTAGTCCTGCTTCTCCCTCGTGCGACTGCTCAGCAGACCAGCGGGCTGACCTGAGTCCGCTTCTCAGCTCTATCGGACCTCTGCGCAAAGTCTCCAGCTGGCTTTCTTCCCTTCCTGCGGACTTTTCGACTCGCGTCAGTCCGAAGGCGGCTTTGATAGGGAGATGGAGGCCTTGTTTGAGCCGGGGAGAGGATTGGAAGGACGGGGTGAGGGGCAGCTGGGCGGACAGTTGCTTCGAAGGACTGTAGAGACGGGTGGAAGCGCCGGCTTTGAATGGGAGTCTTTGCTTGAGGTCGCTGGCAGCCTTCATTGTTCTGGCTAAGGAAGGGGTGGACTTAGCAGTCAAGTCAGCTGTTTTGCCTCTGACTTTCCTTTCCCCAGGTCTCTTCAATCTCACTCTAATTCTCTCCTCTGCTCCCTCGGACTCCGCTTCAGTGCCGCCCTCCTCTGCACTTTCCCCCGTGCTCCTCCTCTTCCCCAGCACTCGGTCCAGCCGCAACTCCGCCAAAGGACTGGGCACGGGCGCAGTCCAAGTCTTCAGAGCCGCCGCAGGGTCTTCAAACAGGCCTCTGGAAGCGGCTTCGAAAGGCATTATCCGTCCCCAAGGCCGGAGCGGGGCTTCTTCAGTCCTGAATAGCGCTTACGGGGCGCCGAGGTCCATGAATAGCAGTATGGCGAAGGGAGTGAGTGGGCTGGAGTACTCGTGGAAGCGACTCATGAGCACTCAAACGCTGGGTGTTGAGCCAGTGGAACAGAGTACTGGCCTGCGGGAGGACACTGAAGACGTAAATAGGAGTCTGCAGGGTGCAAGGCCGGGGAAAGCAGTGGCTTCGGGCTACTTCGGAGGACTGCTCAACAACCTGAACGACCCTTCCAAGCGACCCAAGCGAGACTACCGGCCCAGGCCAGGAAGGGGCAGAGTAAATCCGCTCCCTGACTGTCCCTCTGAGGAGTGCCTGGATATGCCGCCTTTGCAGCAAGTGCTGCTGTGCAGAGGGCTTTCAGCCTCTTCAGGAGCACTAAGGAAGAGAGAAAAGCACCTGATTTCGCCCTGTACGAGACTGAAACCGATACTGAATTGGGACCTGAAGTCTGACCTAAAGGAGGGGAAATTGAGTATTACTCTGGGCAGAGTCGCCTTCAATTCTCGATCTACAGGGAAGGAAAAGCACAAAAAGCCGCCGAAGCCGCCATCATTGATGACTTCCACAGGGGTCGGGACTTGCGACCAGACCGACTACACCGTGGCGCTGCGGAAGGAAAGAGCTCGGGAGCTGAGTGGCAGTGTGGGCGCCACTCCCAAGGCAAGAAAGCAAGGACGGAGTCTGGTGTCGCAGTGGCTGGAGCATATGTTGACGGAGCAACCACATGTGCGGAGGAAGGGAAGGACAGTGCTGTACTCCCGCGGACTGAAGCCGCTGCCCTGTCAGTCCTTCACAGCGCTGCTTGCTGAGGACTTCCCCGGCTCTGCCTTAGTCCCAAGGCCGGGCAAGTCCTTGCTTTTCTAGACTTCTTCATAGCTTCCGCCCCACTGAGACTAGTACTTGCTGCACTGATTGCAACGCATTCAAATGCTTAGTACTAGTGAATGGATTGCAATCCTTAGCTTTCAAGTAGTAATGGAAAACAGGGAAGTGAGAGGCAAAGCGTGGGGCTGCCGGCAAAGCCAGGGTATAGCGGGACTGGGCTTTGTGGCGGGAATGGGCCTAATTGCGACTATTGATTTACCACTTATTTGGGCGATATCGCTCGGCTGTGGCCAGATAGTGGGCCTGTTGATCACCATCACATCAGCTCTGCTCTGCTTCTACGCTAATCACAGTCAGTACTCCAACACTGGATCCGGTTTTGTATGTGAGAAATGCCAGTTGCCGGCTTTCATTGACACTCGCCACTGTGACCTCTGTAACTTGTGCATACCTGCCTACAGCCACCACTCCTACTGGCTAAATACCTGCATAGGCTCATGCAATTCGAAGGCTTATTTTAGCGGATTGGTGAGTTTGGCGGTTGCGACCGGCTGTCAGGCGGCAAGCGGAATTGCCATATTGGCGCTGATAGTGGAGGATCGGGCACTCGGGCTAAAGCTAAAACAGCGGTATTCCCTACACGACAAAGGCTACTTCTTCACTTTACTGCTTATTTCAGCTGTACTTGTGGCAGTTTTTATAACATTTGCCTGCGTTTGTAATCTTTCCTACCACATCTCCCGAATAGTGCCGAAATTGCGTACAGCCAGGCCAATTTGCATCAGTCCGAAGTCAGAAGTGTCAATTGGCTCTATGACGAAACAGCACAGCAGCGACTCCTTCGACTCTTCAGCTGGAGAAAGCCCTGTCGTTAGAGACGGAGAGTCCACTGCCTGGTCTCCGCTGACCTGAAATCGCTAGTTACTGGCAGTTAAGGAAGTAGTTATGATGATTCGGCTTTGGCTTTGATGCATTTTTGTACTGCTTGAGTTGGGATATTCATCGAATTGGTCGAAAATACTTGAGAGATGTGCCTAAATTTCTGTCGGTGTTAGGGTGAGATACAATTTATTCAGATATCAATGCGTTATAACTGGAGTGAGATGGCTACAGGACAGGCTGATTTGGTCTATACGCACAACTTCAACACTGGAAGTAAGCCGCTTTCTTCAATGATTTGCTTAATTTCCCATAATTGTTACAAGGAAACACCGAGAGATGCAGAAAAAGACGTGTAACCCCCACCAACGAAAAGCTCTGGTCGGCCTGGCCGTCCTAGCCCTCTTCGTCGCCCTCCCCACTGCAGAGTTACCAAGCCTATGGAGTGCAGTACTGGCCGCTGGACAAGCCACAGGTCTGGTGCTCACTGCAGCGGCTGCCTTAAAGTGCTTCTTCACAGTGCATCGTGGCTTTGAAGTGAGCGCAGGTCCTGTTTATTTGTGTGCAAAGTGCCAAATCGAGGTCAGTTCAGATGCATGGCACTGTGACATATGCGAGGTATGTGTGGCTGCATACAGCCATCACTCTCACTGGCTGAACTGCTGTATTGGAGCGAAGAATGCTGTCCCGTACCTCAGCTGTTTGGCGGGGTTGGGACTGGCGGCTGTCTGCCAGACTGCAGCGAGCATTGCACTGTTCGCCTTTATGCTGCGGGACAGAGAACTGGCTATTCGTGTAGGTGAGAAGTACTCGCTGCGAGACCAAGGCTACCTGTTCCACCTCCTCCTGTCCTTTTCCACCCTGGTCTCCGCCTCCATTGCCATAGCGAGTTGCTCCAACTTCAGTTTCCACCTGTGCAAACTCTCCCACAGGCCTTCGCGAGTCCGGCGCTCCACTATTATGCCTGCGGAGGACAAGTCCTTCACCAACAAACAGCCCTATGAGTCGATAGATGCCACTATCGCTGGGGAAAAGCAGGTAGAGAAAGCCTGTGCAGGACTGGTTCCGTCTAGTAATAGCAAATACACGTAGCAGGCAGACTTGCTGTGAAGGACTTTAGATGTCCTGAAAGAACTGCGAGCAGTCCGATAGAACTGCTGTTAATGTCTTCCAGACTAGTCATAGCCTCTTTACATATTGAGTAGGAAATACAAACAGACAAGCTAGCAGTTCCCGTGTATAATAATTCCACTCTGACTGCTAACACGTGCATTTCCGCAGGTAACTTGCGTCTAAGGTACGGATTTAGGGACTAATTTGATATTTCTGCCAAATTGCAGCAGGAGTTGCCTTTTTGCCTACTACTGAGAGAGCAAAAGGGCGATCTTACTCAAATTCGCTGTTTTTGATGTGAAATCAGGTTTTTATATTTCTGCCCAATTTGCTCACTTTTCGAAGTTGTTTTTTCAGTTTCTTCGAATTTCTCTGGAATATCCACAGCCTTAACTCTCTAAGAAAGGAAAGTGAACACACGTTATTTACAGCCCTTGAAAGTCCTATGTCTTCCGACACTAAAACTAACTTCCTTTTGGCTAGAAAAGCTGTTTACGGTGTACCGAAGAACCAGCAATCTCGCGATTTCTAACTTTTCCCATATAGCACCGTCTATTCCATTCAATTTGCTATTTCTCCGAACTTCTGCAAAAGGCTGCAGGCCGATTTCACAGTTCCTAGATTTTCCTACCACTTTGCGCCAGATACTAATGGCTAGACAGAATTGTAACGTGAGGCCCTGCACTTGTATGCAAGTCCGCGCTATAGCAGGACTCAGTGCTTTGGCGCTTTTTGCATTCACTGCGACTTCTGAGCTGCCTCAGTTGTGGATGGTGGTTCTACTGAGTGGGCAGACTGCGGGATGGACGTTGGCTGTGAGTTGCGCCATTTGGTGTTACTTTGCAAGGCATGAACAGCGGATCAGACAGCGAGGCGCTGGAGCTCTATGCGACAAGTGTGATTTGCCGAGTTTCGCAGGAAGCCACCACTGCGAAACATGCGATACGTGCATATCCGCCTACAGCCACCACTCCGAATGGCTGAACATCTGCATAGGAAGCGCCAACTACACAGCTTATTTGGGCGGCTTGGCAGGACTAGGCCTCGCTGCCACCTTCCAAACGACTGCTTTCATAGTCCTTTTGGTGTTTCTGCTGCAAGACAGGGACACTGCTATTCGTATTAACGAGAAGTACTCAGTAAAGGATCATGGGTACCTTTTTCACCTGATGATGCACTTTTCTCTACTGCTTTCGGCGGTACTTGCACTCGTCAATTGCATGAATTTGGCTGTGCGGCTGTGGAAGGTCATTTCGAGGTGGCGAGAAAGGCGGAATACACAGCGTAAAATTTTCCCATTGATTTCAAACCCTTTGAGGTTAATTTACTCCTCCGAGACACCTGTCCTTTCCTGCAAGCTGCACAACGACTCCCAGGACACTCCCACAATAGACCGAACCAACGGAGGCGTGTGCTTCCTTTCAGTCCCTAGCTAGTTTTAGCATGCACAGCCTTGCTTCTTGGCTGCCTTCTTCTGCTGCTGGACCTGCATGGGGCCTTTCACCACTGTTTGTGCTGTTTTGATGCCGCAACTTTCGTTGGTCAGGTCGTAGACTCCGGCGTGAAGGTTGCGGAGCACTCGTGCAGCCATTTCCGTGAAGCATCGCTCTGCATTTAGTCCTGATTTCGCACTGGTTTCCATATACTCCAGTCCATGCGCCTCCGCGAATTCCCTCGCTTCCACACTTGTCACCAGTCGTCTAGCTAGCCTTTACTCGGCTTCCAAGTCTGCTTTGTTGCCCACTAGCATCACTGTCAGTGTGGGGTTCGCATTGGACTTCGTCTCTGCCAGCCATTCTCCGAGACTATCGAAGGAGTCGCGTTTGGTGAGGTCGAAGACTAGCAGGGCGGAAACGGCACTGCGGTAGTAACTGCGGGTAATGCTGCGGAAGCTTTCTTGGCCTGCCTGGATAGAGGGTACAGTGTCCCACACCTGCAACTTCGCATTCTCGGAGCCGAGGGAAACCACCTTGGAGCCGAATTCCACGCCAATCGTCAAGTCATGGTCATTCTTGAACCTCTTGTCAGTGAACTGCAGCAGCAAGCACGACTTCCCCACTCCCGAGTCCCCAATGAGGATGAACTTAAAGACGTAGTTGAAGCCCGTCGCCATACTATACTAGCCTTATAGGGACGGATAGACCCATTGGCCGTACAGCAGCTGCAGGAAGAAGTTGAGAGCGTCGGGGTCTGCCTCCTGACAGGTCCAGATGTCTTGAGGGACACCGTTGGTCAAGTCGCAGACTTCATTTGCTCTACACACTAAATCGCACTCTTTCTGGGCAGCAGGCCCCCCAGACGCAAAGTTATCGAGGAAAACCAGCATTTGCCCCTGATTCGTCAGCAACGAACGAGCCCAGGCATACACCGTCGCCACAGACATATCAGTCACTGAGTACTCCGACAGGAAGTCATAGGCCTCATACCACTGCGGAGCAGTGAGGTTCAGGTTGGCCTGGGTGATATTGAGCCGATACTGGTGGTAGTTCACAGGGAACCAAGTAGTGGGGTCAGCCTCGTACAGTCGGAAGGAAGGGTTCAGGCCTGTATACGTAGTCAGAGAAGGCGCAATCCACTGCACACTGATAGGCTCTCCTGAGAAAAAGCCTCTGTTCACCTTTATGTGGTCATTGTGGGTGTGACCGAAAAACTCTCCCCTGACCGTGTACTGGTACCTGTCCATTAAGGCCTTATAGCGATATCCCCATTGCGACAAACAGTCGAAGTCGCCTATTGGGATATGTCCAATGATATAGACCTGCTCGCCTGCTGACTCTGCAGCCGCCAGTTGACTCTCCAGCCACTCCACCTGGTTCCCAGGGTCAGTCACATTGGTGATAAACCAGAAGTTGAGGTTGTTGCAGGCCTGCGTATTGAGTCCAATGATGCGCAGGTTAGTCCCTGGGTGCAGGACTGAGTACCCTCCAAAGGCCTTAATCGTGCTTTCCGCCTGCGCATTAAGCCAAGGATACCACAGCTTCGCTACCGGGTCTGTCAGCCAGGCTTCATTCCCGAACTGATAGATATTGACCGGGAAACAGCCGTGGTTCCCAAGAGTGGGGTACACAGGGACCACTCCTGGCTTGAAGTAGGCACTCATCAGAGCACTGGAGTTCGTGAGGTACTCGAGTTGGTAGGACTGGGACTGGTTCCATACATTGTGTGGAGGGTTGTCTCCGGTCCAAAGCACGAAGTCAGGCTTCAGTACAGCCATCGCTTGCACTGCAGACTCTAAGGTGGTATAGGGGATGTCGCAATTGTAGTCTCCATACAGCCCGGCCGAGCCTGAGCCGCTGTAAGCAGCACGGCAACATAGGGGTAGCCCACAGTCAGTGGCTGCGCCTACCTTGTACTCCAGGTCAAAGTGCAGGTCTGTGACGTGGACAAAGGACGCCCCTCCTGCAGGATTGGCCTTCGGTACCGCAGTGTTTGGCTTAGTCGCCAGCAGATTCGTGGCCCACGCAGTCAAGTTGTCAGCCTTGGTGTTGTAACTGCACTTCCCCATCACTCCGCACAGGAAAGTGGGCTCCAGGTACTTATCTATCGTCGCAGTGACTGCCACAGGCCCCATTTCCTTAATCGCGCCCTGGCAAACCGCCTTCAACTCCGCTCCACACAGCTCAGCCAGCAGGTCGTACAGAGCGTCTAAGTCCTTGGTCTTGGCTTGCAGGTAGAGTCTGGCAGCCTCTATTGTCCCTTTGCAGGTTTCGCAGGCGAGAAAGTCCTTTTCTCCGCCTCCGGCAGCGAGGAGAGGCAGCAGGAGAAGCCAGACTTTCATTGAATATGGTGGGCCTAGGCTAGGGTCCATACGTGGACGAGACCTGTGACGTCAGCGGTAGCGACCTTGTTACTCCCCAGGTAGCGAATGCTGGTGAGCAGGCCTTGATGTATGGACGCCACACTCACATCTTCCACTCGTTCGAACTGGTTCTTCATGCTTTGGACCAGAGAACGAGAGCGAGCGCCACGAGAGCGGTCCTCTCCATCCAGCTTATTGCCCATAAGCCAGCGATCTGCAGACTTGTTGATTTCCACGGGCACGAAGTCCCACCCGCCTCCTATGGCCTTATCATTACCCACGAACTCGATAGCGCTGAAAGGCCGCCCGGGCCAAGTGACTGAAGTGCTGGAGTTGGACTCCAGAGAAAAGAATGTGACTGTGGAGTTATGCGCGGCAATGGCCAAATAGAGTCCGTCCAGACTCCAACTCAGTGCATTGATCCACACTCGATTCAAGTCCACTGTATACATCGTTTCCCCCAGTGCTGGCACGCCTGGTCGCGGTCCGTCCACTATTTCCAAGTAGCAGCTGGTGACGTTGCACACTCCGTCCGTGCCTCCGCTGGCCACATAGAGTCCGGACGGGTGGAAGCGGACACACGTCACAGCGGAAGTATGCACCTTGCTCAGCAATTTCGTGCTCCACGCAGCCAAATCGGGGTTAAAACGACCAATAACGACCTTCTTTCCGCCTGTCCCCAGGGCAATTTTAGTGCCTGATTGACTCCATGTAGCGTCCAATATCGCTCTCCTGTTCTTCATAATGACCAAGTTCGGGATCCAGCGAGTGCCGTTGAACTCCCACACGTAGGCGTTGCGGTCGTGCGAGGCGGAAAGCAGGCGGTCTGTCGCTCCGTGCCAGTCCACCACTGCTACGAGTTGGTCGTGCTCGGTCAGAGTGTGCGTCTTGGTCCAGCCTTGAGGGCGGACGCTGTAGATTTCGATGAGGGTCGTGTTAGTGGCGATGGCGACCTGGGAGCGGTCGAGGTTCCAGGTCATACTCATCACTCCGCCACTGACCTTCATTTATTATGGAGACAACAGCACCAGGCCGAACTCCTCTTCTAGTCCCTGCAAACCCTGCCTTTGGTCTGCAGGGGAAGCAACTCTCCCATTCTAAGGCTTGCTTAGCAGACTTGGCTCGGATTGGCAGCCAGGGAAGGGCTGTTTGCAGGGTAGAAGGCTGTACACTGGCTAATACACTGCAAAACCCCTCAATTACATACTGCGAGTTTACTGTGGAAGAACTGAAGGGAGAGAAATATAGAAAAAGAGGCAGAAATTGGGGAAATTTCTACTTTCGCTGCAATTAAACCGCTTTTACACATTTTGTAGGCTAATTTGGCGTCTCTCTTGTCCGATTTCTTACACACAGATGCAAACTATCGTCTATTTTTGGCGAAAAGTCTCAAATTCCCCTTTTTCGCTCAGTAATTACTACTTCCCCAGTGAAGATCTGTAAGTTTAGGCCGCTTTCCCTCAAATCCCCTTTACAATAGAGCCGAAATCCCAATTTCCCAGTGACTATAAGTAGAAACCCAATACAACGGGAGATACCGTCCTTCACCATGCCATATTGGGTGTTGCAGGGCTAATCTCACAGCCTTCCTATCCGACTATTATGTTTAAGTCATTCGAAAGCACCTCCCAAGGGCCAGTTCTTTGCTGTCCTCCGCTGGACTCCCTGTCCCCCCCTCCAAAGCACTGCTATCGGCTGAAAGGCCACTTCAAGGCTGCGAGACTAGAAGCCAAGGAGTCCTTTCTGAAGCGAAGCCCAGTGTCTAGTCCTGTAGAGACGACCTGGGCCGGGGGCAGACGCTTTGTGGGCAGGAAGCTGCTGGTGCTGGATATGGATGAAACGCTGGTGCATGCGACTGCCCCTGCAGATGGAGACTACAGGCTGAAAGTGACTGAAGGGTTTGAAATCGGGCTGAAATTGCGACCTTTCGTGAGAGATTTCCTTGCGAAGATGAGTCAAATGTATGAAATTGCGGTTTTTACGTCCTCTCAGCAGGCATATGCAGACACTGTGCTCAACTTCCTCGACCCTGAGAACTGCCTGATCCACCACCGCCTCTACCGCCAGCACTGCAGCTTCCAAGCAGGCACAGCGGCCAAGGACCTGCGAGTCTTCACAGGCGTGGACCTGCGGGATATTGTCATCTGCGACAACCTGATCAGCAACTTCGCTCTGCAGCTTGAAAACGGAGTCCCAGTAAAGACGTGGACAGGTGCGAAGGATGATAAGGAGTTGGTGCTGCTTTGTCAGTATTTGGTCAGATTGGCCGGAGTCAAGGATGTCCGGGAAGTGAATAGAGAAACGTTCAAATTGTCGCTCCGCCTTAGTACACATTGTAATTCCCCTTGATAAACCCTGTGGTAGTTCTTGCTTTCTCTCTTTGGTCTGTTTTCGTAGTGTTTCTGCAAATTTGGACCTTAAAAGAGGTTGTTTTGGAGAAAAATTTAGCAGAAAAGTGGGAAATCGAAGAAAAAAAACCTGTAAGTTCTGAGCAATTGTTAGAAATTTAGGGACTTTTTTTGCTGCTGAATAGAAGCAAAGGTCGTTTATTTCTAGTTTTCTTATATAGAAATAGGCAAAATCTGTTTTTCTATATATATACGCAAATTACAGCTTCAAATGTCCCATTCGAGTACTTTTCTGAAGTAAATTCCCTCAATCTCACAGCCATTTGACTATGAAAATATGCGAAAAGGGCAGTTTTAGCCTGTCTAGGTCTATTTATGCCTAAATTTCAGCCGCAGCCAGTGCAATGGCCAAATTTGTCTCCACTACTACCGAAGTCTGACGATCCCCCTGTGCACGGAGCATTTTAACTGCCTTCGCAAGTCTTTTGACGGCAATTTGCGTCTTTCCCAGGGCCAAATAGTCATTACCCAGGCTGTTTAGCGAGTTGGCGATGTCAGGATGCGAGGAGGGCAGGTGCTGAAGTCTCAAGTGCAGTCCTTGTTTGTGTAATTTGAGAGCTTTGCGAAAGCTGCCCTGCACGAAGTGCACATTCCCCAGGTTACTGAGCACATTGCCCATCGCCGCACCACTCTGCCTCTGCGTCTGCAACCCAGCTCTAGCCTTCCTCAAGTAGTAGTCCGCCAGTGCGTACCGTCCAGTCTGGAAGTAGATATTCCCCAAGTTGTTCAGTGTCTCTGGGAGCCGACTATCGCCACAGGCCTGGAAAACCGCCACTGAGCGACGTTGGAAGTGGACAGCCAGGGGCCATTTCCCCAGGGCTGCGTAGTCTGCGGCAAGGCTGTTTAGCAGGTTGGCGACTGCTGGGTCTGAGGGGGGGAAGCGGGCGGAGTAGAGGGTGAGTGCGCGAGAGTGGTAGTGCAGGGCTTGGCTGCACTGCCCAATAGCGCTGTAGTCGTTGCCCAGACTCAGGAGACAGTGAGCGATTGACTCTGAGTCGGGGGGCAGCAAGAGCGAAAGTACGTCTAATCCTGCTGCATGCAGCTTTATTGCCTGCGTCCGAAATCCCAGTCTGAAAGCCTGGTTCCCCAAAGCAGCATAGAGAGCGCCCATTTCCAGACTCAGCGGGCCTGTTTCCCTGCCCTGTCTCTGCAGTCCCGCGGCCGCTTCTTCGTGGAAGCGCTGCTTGACAGAGGACGCCCGTTTGACTACCATTACATGCACTAGGGAATTGCAGCAGAAACACAGGGAAGTGGGAATGGGTAGGGAGGTGTATGGAGAGCATGTGGAGATACCTGCTGCAGTGGTATTTATAGATCACTGAATTAAATTTACTCTACAAACCGTGGCTTTTCCGCTAGGTTTATATGCTGTTAGCTGGGCAATATTGCTGAGGTGATCATAAACCCTATAGATGTCTTAGCCACCTTCACTATTAGCGGTTTGGAGAAGTAGGCTTTTTAATACCGCAAGTCAGAAGTTCCTCAGAGAATCAAATCTGGCAATTCACATCTACTAGTCTTCCAAATGAACTGCAAAGGCCTATATAAGCAGTTTCCAACGAGCTAGGAGTAACGTTCATTCGAGGAAATGGAGTTTGTATCTGGCTGATAGACAAATATCCCAGCAGTCCTTCCTTCTTTCACATATGTCAGGCTCTAAGTCAGTGAATTTTGTGCATCGCTGGTATATATGGACTTTAATAAAAGCGTAGGAGATGCCTTTCCTTATATTAATGTACTGAATGTCGCGAGGGAAAGCAGAAACCATATTCCAAATGTATGCATACCACTCGGTCTCAGTAGAAGTCTAAAGACCTTTTAACAATCCCACGGACTTATTCTGCGCTACCTAGTGCTACTGCGTGAAACCATGAAAAGCCCCACTTCTCCCTCTCACTATCACGACATTGCCTATGCACTGCAAGAAGTGCATAGGCACCAAGACAAGTACAGCCCCTGCACACCAACCCTCACAATCCTACTTGCAGGACAGAAATCAGTCAGAGAACAATGCGAACAGCAGAAGCAGCCAAGCCAACGGCTCTATTGAGAAAGCGCCAAGTCTCTAGGCCGCCATAATGGCCGCTCGAACACCCTCACGCTTGCCTGCTCCCTCCTCCGCTGCCACCACTGAGCGCAAGCCTCTGCTCTACCCGCAACCTTTTGCACCCCTGCTGCCTAACACCTCCCCGGCTCCTTTCAGACGCAAACGCATCTATGCAGAGACCAATCTACTGCCGGCCGCACCTCCCTCGGAGGCCCCGCCGCCTACTTTCCACAAAATCCTCATACAGGAAGAACTCGACCGACTGCACACAGTCGTGGAGGCGGGGCAGGTCCTGGACCTCGCCTTAGCACAGGACGAAGGACATGTCGAGTTGGAAGACGCGGATTTGCACGCTACCAGTGCAGACCCCTACTCTCAAACAGCTGCAGAGTTCCTGCTCACAGGGCGAAAAGCACTTCCCGCCGCCCTATTCGAGCAGCTGAGGACTGCGCAAGCGAGCGACCCTGCAGCTAAGATAGCGAGCGGACTACTGCCGGAAATACACAGAGTGTGGTTCGGCATTGATAGGAAGCTGTTTTTGTGGGACTATCAGGAGGCGGCGCCTTTGTTCCAGTTTTCTGACTTGAGAGATGTGGTGCTCACTGTGGCTGTGGTGCCCAAGAACAGGGAACTGTTCACACATAAAGTGACTCACATGTTGCTAATCAGTACTCCAGTGGAGCTCTCCATCTTCGGCGTCGTCCACGAGCCCTTCTTCAACCTAATCCCCACGAATCTCTCAGTGGCCACCAACGAATGCCGCTGTCTGCACTTCGCCTGGCACCCCAACGGCCGCATCTTCGCAGGCGGCAGCGAAGGCAAAGTGCTGGAAATCACTTATGAATACCGCTATTTCTTCTCCTCAAACAAGCGATTTAAGCGGAGTAACTGCGGGCCGGGACTGAGCACTTGGCTGATGAGCTGGTTCGCCAGGGTGGAAGTGCAGGCTTTGGTGTGTGACCCTTCTAGGAACCTGCTGTATGCGCTGCTCACGTGTGACACGCTGTACTCTCCCTTCCAAATTGACGTCTACGACTTGGGACCGAATGGGGATGGTCTGAAGCTGGTGATGAGTATTGATGCGTGGACGTTTCTGCAGCGGCTGAGAGAGTCGAACAGCGGGCTGGCCTCAGTCCCTCCCACAAGATTGGATATTCAACACATTTTCCCTATCAAACGCAGCCTATCGCTCGATTATCACCTACTTGTGGTGCTCAAAAACGGCACCAGAGTTCTGATTTCCCTGTATGTCGACATCCCGCAAGCAGGTTTGTTCTGCAAAAAGACGCTAATTGAGGATGAGGCGATGGCGTATCGGCCGACAGGCGAATACTCACTCACAGTCAAGCTGCCGCCTATCTCCATCGACTCCCACGCAAGTCCCTTCCCCACCCAGCGGCTCGTGACCGTGGGTATGACCTCAGACAAGCCCTCCGACCACGACGAAATGGCCTTCCTCGAGGATGCTTCTTTACTGCTATTGGAGCACTCTGCAGGGGGCAATCGGCTTATAGCAGTCCGCAGGTCTCTTTCCCGGATCGCCCACTTGCAAACCGAAGCCGACAACCAGATTTCCGAGCCCTCCGAAACCATCAGCTGCGTCGAGGAGTTCAACCAAGTGCGGGTGCAAAGCCTCGCAGCAGTGCCAGTGGAGAGTGAGTTGGACCCGGCTACTGCTCAACTGTGTGGCTTGCAGGCGAGGAATGCATTTGCAGTGCTGCCTGTGGTGCATTGGCTGAATGAGGATTTGCTGTCTTTGCACTGTTTGCCGGCTTTGGCGACTACGCTGTATCTGCCGCCTGCGCAGTTTCAGACACTGACAGAGGTGCACTGGTTGGAGTTCACAGAGCTGCGGCCTGTGGATGTGCTGTACAACGTGCTGGCGGATGGAGGCAACCGGGAGAGGGACAGACTGGTGGATATGTGTGGACGGTTCAGTGTGCCGCATATCTGTGCAATGCTGCTGTCCTTAGCGCTTTCTCCCTGTTCCTTTGCGAGGCAGACTTCAGCCTCGGAAGCAGCTATGGAGTGTGTTCCTCCCCCAATCCGCCACAAGGCAGAACAGGCCTTCCGGGAAGTCAGCACTGCCAAGCTGGAAAGTCAGTCTGTCCCTGGAGTGTCTGCGGCCCGGGAACTGGACGTAGGCGACCCCTTGCTAGCTCTCGCAGACCACCAAGCCCTGGCCCTCTATTTAGGCCGGATTCTGCGGCCTATATGGGGCGAAACAGTCGCCTACACCGACCCCGAAACTCACAGTATCATCGAACACTTCAGATGCGAGCATTTAACCCTCGTCCGGGAGCGACTTTCGCCCTTCACAGTCTTCATAGAAACGCACTATTCCGACTCTTTGCAGGACTTACAGCGGTCTAATGTGCTAAAGCTGCCTGACAGAGTGGTCCGAAAGGACCCTGTGACCGCCATGTACGCCCTCGCAAATCGCTCCTTACAAGCCTTGGAACTTGTCGAAATGCTACAAGAAGACTTCGGCTTCCGGCGAATGGCTGTGGAACTACCCCCAGACGACCAAACCACCCTGAAACAACTAACCTTCAAAGGACTAATAGCCACGGAAGCAGGCCATTTCCTAGCGAAAAGCCTGATTGAGGCGTATATCAAGCAGCTGCAGGTCTCGAGGTCTGCGAGGTCGAAGCGGCTCAGTGTGGAGCAGGTGCTGAAGCAGTTTTCGCTGAGAGCTACAGGCTTTTTCACTGCAGCGGATGCAGAAATCTATATGGCTCAAGAGGCTTTAGCGAGGGCGAAGGCGGAAATCGACGCAATTAGCCGTTCCGAGTACTTGGGAGCGGCTATACAACGATTAATGAAAAATGCAGCTTCCGTGTCTATCCGCAAAGTCAGCGATTCCCTGCTAAATGCACACGAAGTGATGCCTGTAGTGTCTTTATGCATCAAAAAAGCGCGAGACTTGGCGGAAATTCGCGGCTTTGCTGCAATTCGGGAGATGGAGGAGTGCTATGAGACCATTTTCCTCATATTGGAAGACGTGCATCAGAGCTTGTCGATACATACGGCAGTTCCGGTGCCGTATTTGGCAAATAGGGACTTGGACAACCTGGCGAGGTTGGAGAGTGAAATCCTCCAAGAATGCTGCAAAATCCCCGACAAAGAGCTCCACTGGTCCCTCCTCCACTGGCTAGTGCGGTCCAACCTCTCCCACCGCATAATCCAACTCGACTCGCCCTACGTCCTAGAGTACATCACCACAGAACTAGACCTGGACGGCCACCCCGACCTGCCCTTACTCGCAGAATACTCTATGAAAATAAGGGACTTTAAGCGGGCTTATTTGGAATACGGCCGATTAGCCACTTTGAGACAAGACCAAAACATGACAAAGGACCTGTTGCCGCTGGGCCGCAGGAGCGAGTACCTGGACTTAAGCCTTGTGTGTCTGGAAACGTACATAAAGGACTATAAAGGGGACGAGTTGGACGCTAGGAAGCTGCATGATGAGCGCTTGTCGTTGGAAATCAGCCTTCGACTGTGCAAGATTCAGCTGAGAATTCAGCGGGATTTGAGGGAAAAAGCTGCGATTTCCACCTCTCGTGACCTATTGATTGAGTGCGAAAACCTCGACAGAATGCTGCTCCCAGTCGACGAACTGTATGAAAAAGTCGCAAAGCCCAGACAACTATTCGAGGCTCAGCTGGAATTGCTGCATTTCCACCATGAAACTTCCCCTATGCAGACTCCAAACACCACTGCACTTATGAAGGCCAACTTCGTGCCGATCATTGAAAGCCTGCGAGGACTGCAGTGGCCTGTGAAAGTGGCTGAAAAGCTGGAAGAGCTGGGGAAGAAGTACCCTTACAGCTTCCCAATCGACCTGGTTTGCAAGCATTGTGAGGCGATTAACCTGGATTTAGGCGTGGAAAGTCCTTGGGTGCTGCAGCTGCTCCTGAGTCTACCAATTGGATTCGAGATTTCCCAACTTTATGTGATTTACGAGGAAATGTGGGCTGAATTCGCTGGCCAAGGAGTGCAAACGGCCTGGTTACTGTTCGTACGACTGGAAAGACTGATGACCTGGTGGGGCGAAATCGCGGAAAGGAAGACTTTGCCAGGGGCTGCATACAGCGAAACGCCCCACGCAGCGAAATGCAGTTTAAACCAGTTCTCCGCGACTCTCCCAGCGATATTCGCCCTGCTGGATAGGATGGAGACCTATGTTTTCCCCAGTACAAGGCAGGGCTTAGTGAGGAATTCGCTCAGTGCGCTTAGGGAAAAGTTCACTCAGGTCGCTGCGAAGCTGCAGGGGAAAAGAGTGCAGGGCAATCCTCAGCAGGCGGATGTGAGCGAGAGACATCGTGCGGGGATTTAAGTAGTAGTAACGATTTATATACGTCGAAAGGCGGGATTCGAGGCTTTGAGAGCCAATAAGGGAGGGAAAATGCAAATTTCAACAATAATAGACTTCTATATGAGTGCTAAAAGCACTAAATTTAAATATATTAGTGAGTGAAAAGTCCATCAAATCCGCTTTTCCTCAAATAACAGAAGGAAATACTATCACTGCGAGAAGAACTGAAAGAGTCGATTTCCATCTCCGCCTCATATCGATATAGAGAAACTCTCTTCAGTTCCTGGGCAGTGTCAAGCTTCTTGCCTATGGCTTGCTTGGTAGCGCGGATGGGGCTGTTGCGGGGGAACAGGAGGGGCCCTGGGTTGAAGAGAAGGAGATGATTGGACGGGGAGTTGCTGCGGGCTCGTCGTTGGGCAGGCCTTTGAGTTCAGTTGTGGCTGGCGACCCTGATCTGGACCTCGTCTCTTTAGCCGGGTTTCTATCACTAGGAGCTCCAATGCAGATAAAGCGAGAATGAGTGGAAAGCAGGGGAGTGGGCTCTTGGCTGTGGCTAAAGCGGGGAGACTTGAAGGCAAGTCTCTGCATATAATAGAGGAAAACTCGGGCTGAAGGCGGCCTATGTTTTTTTTTATGTATCCGACCTTTGAGACTGGTCAAATTGCAGGTATTTCCGGCAATTATGCGAATTTTCTCATAGATTAAGCAAGACGGGGGCCAACATTGACCCACTGAATCCATCAAAAGCTCCTTTCTACCTTAAAACAGAGGATTTGAACTGCTGTAAATAGCAGGTTGCCTCATTAAAGAAAATTATACTATGTGGGTGGAGTCGTCGCTTATCCAGCCTAAACGTCTGTTCAGTTCCTGTGCTTCAGAGAGCGGAGCCACTCGATTGGAGGCCTTGGCTGCAGGCTTTATCAGTCCTCTGGGCATTTTATCGTAGTAGTCATTAGGGAGTTGGCTTTTAATGCGTTCGTCGAGGTCTGTGACCTTGATATCGTGCTTAGGCTCAGTCACTGTTTCAGTCTTAGTCTGGTCGGATTCAGTGTCTTCCTCTAATCTCGACCCGTAAAGTCCGACTCCAAAGCGAACAAGACAGACCCCAATGCCTGCCCAATAGGTGCCTACATAGGCCAGTGTGAGAAATTGCTGTTCCGTATCAGACCAGTCTTTGAGAAAGCAGCTTTCAAACAGGACTAACAGGCAAATCACTGCCTGCAGCAAGCAAACCAGTATGTTTTCCACCATTTGAGGGTAGGGCCGTGCATATATAAGCCAGGCCAGCATTACTATCTCCATCCCTAGCAGAGCTGCGACTTGCGCAGTTCCGATTTCATACAAAAACACGAAAATCGCAGCTGAAGCTGTCCTTTGAAGGAGATAAAAGCTGTAATATAGGTATCGGATATAGGCCATTTCCGGCTTCGTGCCTTCGACTAGTACGAGCCACTTCTCACAGGCCAGCTTTCCAGGGCTCCTAACACTTGCTAAGTGCTTATGTATGACAGCGGGGATGAATACTGCTAGTAGCAGGGCGAAAAGCAGGAATAGCACACTGCTGATTGAGTTCAGAATTGCAGCTGTTGAGTCGAATTGGAGCTTTTGGAGTTGCAGTAATGCGTATATCAGGAAGTCTTCATATGTGAAAAAGATCCCTAGGAGAAGAAGCGAATATCTGACTTTTTTCCGGAAAGTCTGTAGGCAGCTTTGAGCGTCTGCATAGCGGAAAAGGATAGAAAGGAGCACAAGCGCTGTTAAAACCGCCATTGCCAATAGCAACTGCTGACTATTCCTGAGAAAAGACGCATCTTCCACCCCATAGTAATTCATTCTCCACTGAGAAACTCCCTTCCCTCTGTCTATGCCGAATATATCTCTCGGGTTCGTGGACTTCCCTGTGTTCCCAGTGAACGCATAGAAGTAGCGACTGCAGTCCAGCGACATGACCCCAGGCCAGCGATTGTACATGATGTAGGAAATGAGCATCCACAGAGAGGCCAAACTGCCGGATTTGAAGCGGACGAGAGGGCCGAGGAAGAGCAGGACCATGGCTGTGCCGTAGAAGCCGAAGCGGGTGACGTCACCCATGACTTTGAAGTTGTCCTCGGTCAGTGCGTAGCAGCCCTGTAAGAGACACAGAAATGCAAATACCATTACAACTAGGGAGGTGGGTGGGACTGGGTGTTAGGGGAGCCGTATAGGTAAGAACTGTGTAGTGAAGAATTTGTGTGTATTGTAGCAACTCAGATATGCTAGGGATCCAGGCATCCAGTCCAAATCACTGTAATAAGGTTCGGATTTGCTAATAGCACCAGGGAATCTTCCAGGTATTGTCGAACCCTCGACTTAATTGTCTCCCCAAGCCACTATTGGGAAAGGCGGCTAGACTGCTTAGCTAACAGAGGTCTTGATCCGTGGCGCAATACACATCGCCATGAGTTCCTGAAACAGCAACTTGCACGCATACGGAATCGCGATCTGACACACCTGCGCCCGCACATTCTTGCACTCCCTGCACTCGAACTGGTTCCTTTCCAAATTCGCCACAGCGAAAAGTCCACATCGCTCACAGACATGCACTCTGTAGGCGTCAGAAGCGTCGAAAAGGCGTTCTTTGAGGAAGCGAGCGGCGCCGTGGGAAATCATGCAGTCTCTTTCCATTTCCCCGAATCTCAACCCTCCGTCCCTGGATCGGCCCTCTGTAGGCTGCCTGGTCAGTCCCTGCACCTGGCCTCTGGCTCTGGAGTGGATTTTATCGTCCACCATGTGCTTGAGCCGCTGGTAGTAGGTGGGTCCGAAAAAGATCAGAGCGTCGAGTTTCTGTCCGGTGTGGCCGCAGTACATAGCTTCGTTGCCGTGGTTCTGGAAGCCTAGGTTGTGCAGATCTGTCGATATGTCCTCCACTGTGACGCCTTGAAAAGGAGTCCCGTCGCCTTCCTCCCCTCGCAGGCAGGCCACTTTGGACGCTAAGCACTCAATCAAATGGCCGATTGTCATACGTGAGGGAATCGCGTGTGGATTCACAATAATATCCGGAGACATTCCCAGCCTATTAAACGGCAAATCTTCCTGTCTAAAGGTCTGTCCGACAGTTCCCTTCTGCCCATGTCTACTCGCGAACTTGTCCCCAATTTGCGGAATTCGAATAGATCTCATACGGATTTTCGTGAATCTGTGTCCGTCTTCATCAATAGTCAGCAGCACGGAGTCAATAATGCCTGATTCACTGTGTCTCAAAGGCACTGAAGCGTCTTTTCTGATCTGCTTGCTTTGCGCGCCTGCCGGCTGGTGCAAAGCCGCAGTCTTCCCCACGATAATATCGTCCCCAGACACGCGATATCCAGGGAAAATGAGTCCGTCCATGTCCAATTTGTCGTAAAACCCTCGTTTCATCCCAGTGGTCGTCTCCGCCGTCGGCTTGTGGAACTCCTCATCCGCCCCGCCTATTATCTTCGCATCACATGTATACGTCCTATAGAATATCGAGCGGAACAGTCCTCTATCAATCGCGGAAAGGTTCATAATGACTGAGTCCTCCTGGTTGTAGCCTGTGTAACACCCTATAGCAGTTACTGCGTTGCAGCCACTGGGCAGTTCCTTGAAGTACATGAACTCCATGGCTCTGGTCATCACTAGTGGCTTTTGCGGGTAGTACAGGACATGCGCCAAAGTGTCCATGCGGATTTGGTAGTTGCTGGTGTAGACGCCCATAGCTTGCTTGCCCATAGCGCTTTGGTAGGTGTTGCGGGGGGATTGGTTGTGGTCGGGGAAGGGAATGATGGAGGCGCAGACACCAAGGATCATGGAGGGGTGGATTTCGCAGTGAGTGTAGGTGTATTGGGCGTTTTCCAGGTCTCGGATGCCCATAGCGATCATAGCGGTTTCCTCCTCCTCAGTGTCCATATACTCGATCAGTCCCTTTTCCCCCATTTCATCGAAGGTTTTCGGCTCATTCGGACTTTTCAGTAGCAAATTCTGTACATGCGATTTCTTGATCCTCAACTTATTGTTCTTAACGACAAACAGCGGCCTCTGCACTCTGCCCGAGTCCGTGTACACCTTAATTTCCTTATTCGGTATATCGTGCACTATCGAGACCGATCCCTCGAAAATCCCATGTCGCCTGCTTTTCAGCAAGTGCTTGGCCAGGAACTCCGCATCTCCGTGGATCCCGACCCAAGACCCATTCACGAACACCTTCGTTTTCTGGTGGATTTCCTTCACATTCAGCTCCACCAGTGTCTCAATGTTCATGTTTTCCAGCACTGTCAAGATGGGAGTCGGACTGAAAGAGACGGAAATGTGCGCCATCAGAGTGAGGTTTTTGACTAAGCCGCAGGCTTGGCCTTCTGGAGTTTCAGCGGGACACATCATTCCCCAGTGGGTGTTGTGGAGTTGGCGAGGCTTGGTCAGTTTCCCCTGCTTCTGCAAAGGCGTATTAAGCCGTCTGAGATGTGACAGTGATGATGAGAAAGTGAGTCGATTCAGGACCTGCGACACACCGGTTTTGGTGACATTGCCCATTTTGTCCTTCGTCCAGTTTCCAGTGGCCAAAGCGTATTTGAGACCCTGTGTGATGGTTGTGTCTTTCAAAGCGGTGACCAGGTTGATGTCATGCTGGCTGTCGATTTGCTTTTTTAGGAGTTCTTGTGCGTCTTTGGTGAATTTCAGGAAGAGTTGACGGAAAAGTCCGCCTAAAAGGGTCCCTGCAAGGTCCAGTCTCTTTTTCCCATAGTGGTCTCTGTCGTCTTCCTTCACTCTGCCTAAGGCTGCGTTGCAAAGCCTGTGGGCCATATACCCCACAAAGAAGGCCTTTTTGGTCTCGAACTCAGTGGAAGTGGCGACATGCGGCAACACCCTTTTCTGCAAAATGTCCTTCGCATACAGAATACGTCTTTCCTGGCTTGCACCCGTGGAGTTCCCTCTCTTCCCAATATAGTCCAAAGCCTGGTCTTGGCTGGGCAGGGAAAAGGCAGCTTCCAGGGACGGCCGTAGCATTTCCATCATTCGTCCGTCTTTCCCGTCGTAGCAGATATGCGAGATAATGTCTCGATCAGCCACAAAGCCCATAGCACGGAAAATGACTGCAACAGGGATTTCCGACTTGATATAGGGCAGTTTGGCCTCTAGGACCTGCTCAAGGATGCCTGTGTTTTTCCCCCCCTCCGCCTTATTGGCCATTTGAATGGTGAAAGAACTTGGGATTTCGTTGGAACTGTCACTCTGCGAGCGGATTTCCGCCACCCAGGAGACCTTCGACGGCTGTTTTTTCCCAAACACATATACGAAGTTGGAGGCCATCCGCTCCTGCGCCACCAACACCTTTTCCCCGCCATTGATGATGAAGTAGCCGCCCATGTCAAAGGTGCACTCCTTGTGCTTCACCTTGTCTCTGTCCGATTTCCCATACAAAGCGCAGTACTTCGACCCGACCATAATGGGAATTCTTCCGATAAATACGCCTTTTTGCTCTTCTCGCTCCTCTACTACTTCCTCCCGAGTATCGGAATTCGTAATCACGACATGTTTTTCCAGGTCGACCAGCAGGTTCGACGCATAGGTCACATTCCGCATCCTCGCCTCATGCGGGTACAGTAAGTTGATAGTAGCGTCTTGCTCTTGCAGGGCTGGACGGTGGCTCAAAGCTGCTTGTTTGAAGCTAATGACGTACTTCATTTCTTGGCGATGGCGCTCGCCTGGACGGAATTGGCGCTCTGGGATGATGGTGATTTCGGCACTGTCGTCGATGATTTCTGTGATAGTGTATTGGATGAAGTGGTTGAAGGAGTTGAGTTGCTGGGAGACTAGGCCGTGCTCGTGGAAGTACTCCGATATCACTATCCAGACGTCTTCCTGCTGGATCTCGTCCTCCATCCCTTAAAATGCCGGGACTGAGGCCACGGAACATATGAAAGGCCATATAGGCGCTTTTTTATGGGAAAAGACTGAGGCAGAATCTCCACTGCACTCTACTGCACGAATCTAAGGAAACCTGCCATTCCTCGCTAGTCTCATACAGCCCAAGTCCACTATCTCCCACACCTAAGGACACTCTGGCAACTTTTACCTTTGGACTCTAATAGTTCCTGTCATAGGTAGTTACCAGCTTTCAAGCCTTTCCCAGGGCAGTTCCAGATACAGGCAATTTGCTGCGTAGATCTAGTCCTCCCTGTCACTCCGCAGACAGATGTACGCCATCTATTAGTGGAATGCAGCCGACTAGTGAATGGCCCACTCACCCCCGCGGCTACCGCCTAGACTCCCCTATCGGCTTTGGAGCCTTCGGCACTGTCTACGCCGCTCGGGTTACCGAAGGCCCTCATCTCCGAGAGAAAATCGCAGTGAAGACGGTGGACTTGGAGCAGTTCCCTGACTCCAACTTGCAAGATATGATGCGGGAAATCCAGGTCATGCGGCTCAACATGCACCCCAACATCGTGTCCTATCATGTGTGCTTTTTGTCAGGGAACCAGCTGTGGCTGATCATGCCGATATACGCTGGAGGGTCGATCGCGGATATAATGAGGCTGAGGTTCCCTAGAGGACTGAGGGACGAAGCACTGATTGCGACGATTTTGAAGGAGACGCTGCAAGGGCTTGTTTACATTCACGAAAACTTCGAAATTCACAGAGATCTGAAAGGCGCGAATATCCTTTTGGCGGAGGACGGCCGGGTGTGTATCGGAGACTTCGGAGTGACGGCTCGGCTGAAAGAGGGGAAAGTGGCGAAAACGCTCGTAGGGTCGCCCTGCTGGATGGCGCCCGAGGTCGTGGACCCGGAAGTCACTAGGGGGTACAACTTCAAAGCGGACATTTGGTCCTTCGGAATCACTGCTATGGAACTCGCACACGGTGTGCCGCCCTACTACGACAACCCTCCCATGAAGGTCATCATGCTTGTGCTCAAAAGCCAGCCTCCGGAAATGGCCAGTTCCGAAGCCTGGGACCCCTCCTTCCGCGAAATCATCAACAGTTGTCTCAAACGAGACCCGAAAGAGCGCCCCACGGCCGACCAACTCCTCCGCAAGCGGTTCTTTTCCAAGGCCCGGGATGCCAACTACATCCGTGAGCAGCTGCTCACCTCCCTTCCGCCTTTGGAAAACCGCACCAAAGTGCCGGAAAGCTTCTATAGCAGCAAGCCGCAGGTGCCGGTCAAGTCTTCGGGCAGTTGGGACTTCAGTGCTTCTGGGGAGCAGGCGCACTTGATGCATAATACCAAGCCAAGAGGGGATGACCCGCTGGAGTCGCTGGCGGAGGATGAGGATGACCCGTTGTCTCGACTTGGGGATAGTGAGTAATAGGCATGGATGAGAAAATACAGCGCTTCCTATCCAAAGCCGACTGGCAGTCCCTGCTCCAGTCCCGCCCAGTCCGCCATCTCGTCCACCGCCAATTCATCAAAAAGGTGCACTTCCAGCCCGACCCAGAAGCCCTAACCCCCTGTGAACTCCTACCCTCAGAGGACGTCCGCAGTTCACACCTACTCCAGCTTCAAAAGCAAGCCCGATATAAAGCTTTAAAGGAGCGATTGGCGACTTTGGCCCAGCCGAAGGCTAGTCCAAAAGCTGATTTGGCTGTGCAGAAGTGGAGCTGGGCGGAAACTGCGGATAACTCGGTGGGGCCGGGTCAGTATGAGACGAGACTGGATTTGACGAAGCCGTGCCATCTCTCTACGAAGCCAAACCACCCTATTCCCGTAATCCGCAAGTCTACGAGTGTAGGCCGAGCCAGGGAGCGAGACCTGCTCAGTCCCGCCCGTCCCCTCCCAGACTCCAGGGAAAAAGGCGATCTTTCCAAGGCAGAGCGCAGCTCAATGCGGAGAACTGGGGGTCGGCAGTCCTTCAGCAGGTCCCAAGGCCGCGTTTTCGACCTGAAAAGTCCCTTAAATCTGCCAGATGTGGGCAGTTACTCCCCTCTTCTAGTCCCTTCCCAGAAGTACCGCTACTCCGTGCCGAAGTCAGTCCGCAAGTTCAACATTTCTCGCTGTATTCTCCACTCAGACTCTCTGCTGAACGAGAAATTCAACAGCATGTTCCTGTCTTTCCAGTCCTAACTAGCTCCCGCCATTGCACTAAGCGGGAATGAATCTAAACAGCGGCCTGCCTCTGCACTGCGTAAGTTGCTCACAGGCGCAGATCCGCTTCATGCGGCAATGCCGCTGTCTCTACTGCGAAATGTGCAGAACCCAAGCTACAGAGCGGTGCGCATGTGGTCAGGGAGGCGGCTTTTTGGACCTTTTCGGGGCGAATCAGGCTGAAGGACTGATGCTGACGATGGATTCCACTGGCTTTCTGAGGAAGCTGGTGGAGCAGTTCAGGGAAAACGTGGATGCGGGCATTCAGAAGACCTTTGGAGTGCTGGACAAGGTGCAGGCGCTGAAGGAGAGGAACCTGCTCAAATATATCCAGACTTTGGAGAGACAGCTGGCCACTGCCAATGCGGAAAAAGAGGCTTTGAAGACTCAGCTGATGACTATACAGAGCAGAGAGGTGGTGCAAAGCAGACAGATTGCGCAGAGCAGTTGGCGGGGCAGCACCCCTAGTCGAGACCAGTACGAACCCTTCGACGCCCGACAAATCCGCACTCCCGCACCTCCAATGCGCCAAATCGTCCCTCGCACCTCGGAGGAATACCGTGAAAAGACCCTGAAGCGGCCTTTTTCGCATGAAGCGTTCGGAGCCTTTTTTCGCAAATAATTAGCTTGTATGGACTTAGAACTGTGAGGAAATTGAGTGAAAGTTCTCAAATCAGGAAAAATTACATATTGCGATTTCGTGCTTTTCGAGCAAATCCCCATTTTAATCGTTTTCCCCGTATATGTGAAGGAAAAATTATCATAACCCAACTGTATGTCGATCTAACGAATTTTCCTACTTCTAAACGCTCCACCCAGTCAGCAGTCTCGCAATTTTGCCCAGCGCCAGTCCACAAGCCTCCCAGTCACTGCCCCACGTAGTAAGAAGTGTGGCAGCCGCTTCCTTCAGCTCTACAAGATTCATCATCACTTGAGTTCCTACTGCCATTCCTTCCCCTCCTCTGACCTTCTGGCTGAAATCCATCAGCTTCTGGAGCTTGCAGACTGTGTAAGTCTTGGAGGGTAAATCGCCTAGAGAGGCCAATAGAGCGTCGAATTTGCTGTTGTCGCTGAGCATGTAGGAGTAGTAAAGGGCTTCGACTGCAGGGAGTAGGAACTTGGGGAAGTTCTGGACTTCTTCGTAGCAGGGGTGAGTGTCGGACTTCTTGCGCTCTAGGCCCAGTGCAATGCCTTTTACGAAGGGGCCCATTAGAGAGTCGAAAAGCTGGCCGGCCACGTCTCCGTCTTTGACCAATTTTATATACTCTCCCAAACTGTACCCCATTTCCCCCCACTGCGAGTTGCTCGCCGCAGCCGCTACATTCCCTAGCAGTTCCATGCCTTTCGGGAAAGTGGTGACAGCGTTGACCACCAACTTCAGTTGCTGTGTAGAGCTCCACAAGTCCGCTTGACACGTGTCAACTCCGCACTCATGCAAAGTCTCCTTCACAACGTCGGAAAAGCCTTGCAGGGTGGAGTCCACTTCTGTGCCTTTGACGAAGTTGGTGAAGGCGCGGATGGTGACTTCCTCTAAGGTATCAGCATGCAGCGCATTGAAGCACTCCAATCGCACATAGGCGTCTGAACCCATGTAGCCACTCATCATTGCCGCTGAAAACCCCTTCAGGCCCTTCTCGCAGGCCAGCGCAGCCACTGCCATAAGAACCAGCAGCTTCATATTATGTCTCCAGCTAGACGAATAGACTGATTAGCAAGTCTTTGAACTCCTTGAGGTCGATCTCGCCGTCGCCGTTCTGGTCCGCCTGTTTCACTAGCTCTTCCCAGACTGAGTTCGCAGCCAACACGTCCTCCCCTAACATTTCCCTCAACTCCGCCACCGTAATCGACCCACTTCCATCCTTATCAAACATCCTGAAGGCCGACTCCATGTTCCCCTTAGACAACAGCACTTTCTCACTAGTCGTCGCCAAGCAGAACTCTGAATAGTCAATAAAGCCGTTCTTGTCCGCATCCACTTTGCTCATCACGGCTTCCACAGTCGCCCGCGCCTCTTCCTCCGGCATTGATTGGGAATAGGCTGCAATTAGCTCCTCTTTGCTGAGACGGCCGTTTCCGTCGGTGTCTATCGATTTGAACACTTCCTTCATGTGCTTGGTTTCCCCATCTGCCACGATTTGCGAAGCAATGAAGGTCAAAACTGCCTGCTTTAGCTTCGTTTCCGCTCGAAACACCTTAAGTTTCTCCAGCGAGTCCAACACCTGGTTATCCTGAGGCAGCAACCTCGCCTTTTGCCTATACGTCTGTATCCACGGGTCACGCAATGCTTCCGCAGCAGAGACTCTCTGAGTCGTATTCATCACCAACATCTTCCGAATCAGCGTTTTCGCCTCATCAGATACACTTTTAAACTCAGCATGCGCGAAATTGAAGCGACCAGTCCGCACCTTCGCCAGTATCTCCTCATCATTCTTCCCACCGAAGGGAGGATAGCCGGATAGCAATATGTACATTATCACCCCGCAACTCCACACGTCACACTTCTCATTGTAGTCCATACTCAGCACTTCCGGAGCAATGTAGTAGGGAGTGCCGAGCCGCTGGCGCAACTGCGTGCCGGAGGAAAAGAGGCTGGAAGTCCCGAAGTCGATGAGTTTGACATTGGCGTCTTCTGGACTACTAGTAGGCGCTTCTAACAGCAAGTTCTCAGGCTTGAGGTCTCGGTGCACGATGTGGTTGTCGTGGCAGTAACTCACTGCGCTAAGGATTTGCTCCATGATCCGGGCGGCTGCGGTTTCGGATAAGTGGCCGATGGAGACTACGTAGTCGAAGAGTTCACCACCCGTTAGTAGCTCGGAGACTACGTAATAGCGGAAACTGTCTTCGTAGAGTTCGTATAGTTTCAGTATATTCGGGTGATCCAGCTTCGCCAGAATATCCACTTCCCTGATAAAGCGAGATTTCCCGCCTGGGACCTTATCAGCCTTGGCCTTGTCGATTTCCTTGATAGCGCGCTGCTGCTTGGAAATGCGGTGTTCCACTTGAATGACGGAGCCGTAGGCGCCCCGGCCTAGTTCCTTCATGGTTCTGTAGTCCTGGTAAAAGGCGAAGTTGTGGTATTGGATGAATTGCCCTACTCGGAACTTCAAATCGTCCACTTCAGTTGCCACAGGCTCCACATTGGTCCTAATTGTAGCCTCGGAGTGATGGCTCATCTGCGCCTGCTGCGCCACAGGACCCGGATTCGCTTGTTCTATAGCTGGCTTTGACTCCACCACGTCCACAATTTCATTCTCTGCACGCTTGTTCTTGCCTACACCACACCCCATTGTCTAATTATTACAAATCTGATGAAGGAGCCTTGGGGAGGAAGCCTATACGGTCGTTTTTTCGGTCGAAAACACTCACGTAGGAGGAGAGAAAGACTTGGCCGAGAGTCCAGTCGGAACTGCTGTAGTCCGCTGCAAGACCTGTTACACACTCCACCCCTGCTCCCGTCTCAAAGCGGAGTACATAGTCCTTCGGCTCCAAAGCCACATCAACCAGCTCCGTTTCCCCCTGAAAGACGAAAGTGAGTGTCGGTAGGCTTTCTATATCGCAAGAGGGAGACTCAAGTAGGGTCAGAATGGCCTCCATTATAGCGGCGGGGCCGTATATGAGGAAAGTCCCTGTGTCTATGATGGCTTTGACAGGTCTTGGGGAAGGCTGGGTCAGCGGGTAGTCGCCCACTAGGACTGAAACTAGCTGCAAAGTCCAATACTTCGGCTCCAGTAAAGGCACCCAAAGGGCCTCTTTGGAGGCAGTGTGGGCGTAGTTCACCCCTCCAAAGGTAATTGCTCCAAAGGATTCATTAGTATAATACGTGAATAAATCCTGCTCCAATGCTTTACTTCGCATGAGAGTGTCCATTAACGGCCATATCCCGCTTTCCTGGACCTTAGCATTAGGGTACGCCAAGCCCACGATTCCATCCCATTCCGCCTGCTGAAACAAGGGGATTTCAATGCGATTCGCCACACCCACCGCCTGCCCTTCCACCCTCAGATCCCCAATTCCCACCTGCAACGTCTCCACTGTGCCCTCTACACTTCCACTGATATACTGTCTACTGCTCACCTCTATGTACAGAGTTCTGCCTGTACTCCCCTCAGAAGGTGCATCTAAACAGCTATGCTCCTCACAAAATCCGCTCTTCGTCCCAGCCACCCACAATTCGCAAGACCCAGTATCGAACATCACCCTGAAAAGTCGCTCATTCACTGTGATTTCTCCATAGTAACTCGATACTTTCTTAGCAGAAAGTCTGCTTAGGCCCTACAGCTGCTGGTGCAAGTCGAGTTCTTGCAGGAAGGAGGGGAAGCGGAGACTGCTGTGCAGCTGCTTGAGACTGAGGAGGAGGGGAGTAGGGCTGGGAAGGGGGTGTAAGGGGACTTCTAGGAAGGCGGAAACGTAGAAAAGCAGGAAGGGAGACAACTTCATATTCAAATAATTGAGCGTTAGGGCAGATTGGAGGGGAAAATGAGGCGCTTCTGGCTCGATTCGCTGAGAATAGTCGTCGAAATGAAGGGTGAAACTGAGGTTTTGAGCGGATTAGAGTCAATAGTTATATGAGACAGCCAAGCTGATATAATCCATCAGCCTTCTTTTCCCTCACACAGCAATTTCCCCCTTAGCTCCTACCTCACCCCAAAGCCTTTAGTCTTACACCTAATCCACCCCTCCATCCCCACCTTTGCATAATGAAACCCAAGCAAGCCCCCACCGAGCAGAGCCAATTGCTCCGCTGGCTGAACTCCCTGGACGTGGACTCCTGCATACTGGCCACAGGCCTGGAAGACCTGCAGAAGGGAGAAGTCCTGCTGGACCTAGCCGCACATATCACAGGCAAAGGGGTCACTTCTGGGGTTCGCAGGAAATCGCTGGGCGCGCCCGCCCTGAAGGCAGATTGCGTGCACAATCTGGGCTTGTTGATGAAGGATTTCGCTGCTTTGCTGCCTCCGCATCTGCGCATCAAACCTGCTGAGCTGGTCGACGACCACCAAGCTCTCTTCAGCCTCGTCAAATTCTTCAAATCTATGAAAGAAGGAGGCAGCGGGTCGCCTGTGAAGGAGCGGAAGTGGCAGGATGCTGCCCTGCTGAGTCCCTCCACTCCCCAGAAACCCGTCCCTGCCCTCAACCTCAAAGCCCTCCATTTCGACCAGCAGCAGTCCAAATTCCCACTCACGCCTCAGAAGTCCGCTATTGACTCCTATAGGAAGTCGGCACTTCTGCATACTCCGTCCCGCCAGTCGATTAAGGAAAAAACGACTGCAATTAGGCAAGTTCAAGATGAGGTGGAAAGCTTGAAAGCACCGACAAGTGAGAAAAATCGACTATTCGCCTGGCTTCAGTCTTTAGACTTATTCCCGAAAGCCTATATTTTGGCAGATGTCGAGGCTTTGACTCGGTCTGGAGTGCTCCTATGCGATCTAGTGAACCGGCTGGAAGGGAAAAACGCGGTTATTAGAGGAATTGAGCGATATCCGAAAAACAGCACCGCGACTCTGGCGAATCTGACCAAAGTGCTAACAGTCCTCAGAGCCTTCGACAAACTCGGGTCGAGGTATCTGTGGAGCGCTGCTGAGTTAATGAAGGGGGAAGAAGGGGCGATTTGGGGACTACTGGGGGATATTTGGAGCTATTATAAGGGGAAGTCTGCAGCCTTGCAGGACTCTTTGTCAGCTAGGCACAGGCTTAGTAGCCAGACTCGCGCCCCTTCCACTGTGCCAGTCCTGTCCCGTCTCGCCACCGCGCCCTCCTCCCCCAAGTCCCTTCGCTCCCTTTCCAGACTGGCCAAAAGCAAGGGCGACACCTCAATGACCCAAAGCCTCAGCAGAGAGTCCCTCTCCGCCCTGCCCCAGCCCAGTCCCCGGGAAATGGAGGGCGAAGTGAGGGCCTGGCTGACTGAACTCCACTTCGGGCACTTCCTGGGACATGGAAGTCGACACTTCCTGGAAGACCCTTTCAAAAACGGAGTTTTGCTGTGTGAGTTGGTATCGCTGCTGGAAGGAATCGATACTTTGCAGGCCAATAAAAGGCCATCCACTGTAGCTGCAGCCAGGGAAAACGTGGAATCCGCACTTGCGGTCCTTCGCACCCAGCGGCCAGAGCTGCCAGGCGCACTGCTGCGGCTCGGGGAGAAGATAGTGCAAGGGAACTCCAAGGCCATTTGGAGTCTGCTCTGGACCTTGCACCGGCTGCATGCCAAAGGCACCTCCTCAGTCCTGCCTGCTTTGCTGGACTTGCCCTATAGTGATGCAGCTTTGAAGCGGCTGGACCAGTCCCTGGCGGCCTGGATACATAGTCTGGGGGTTAGCCATTTAGCGGTCAGTCCGCAGGGGGTAATGGAGCTATTGCCTGCTTTCCGATCTGGAGTATTGCTGGGAGAGTTAGTGCAGAAAGTCCTCAAAATGCCCATTCACGGCTTAGTTTCAGCCCCGAAATCCGACTCAACTAGCCTCAGTAACCTCCGAAAAGCCTTGGAGCCGCTTCGAGTGACTCCCCAAATGTGCCAGGAGTACGTCTGGCGGGACAAAGAACTGCAGTACGGAGACCTGGCGTCTCTGTATGGACTCCTAGAGGACCTGCACAGACTATATGACAACCAGCCGCCCCGGAGACCTGGAGTTCACTCGGAAATGCCCTACTTGGGACCAGTTCTGCCCGTTCCTCACTTCCCTGAGGCTGGGAGGTCAAGACATAAGGTCAGTTTGTCGGCTGTTTCTGCGTCGGATTTGGACTCGCAGAAGAAGACGCCCTATGCCGCGCACTTCAGAGGCAGTAGAATGGAGAGTCGAGACTCTGAGACGGACCAAGACCTGGGCAAAACCCTGCCTAGGGACGGCCTATTCCTCGACAATCCACGCATCTTTCTCACCTTCGACAGCACTCTTTCCAGGGCCCAAGAGACCGGAGACTGGCTAGAAGGCTGGCTCGACCGAGTAGGCGTCCAGTACCCTGTGCCTTTCAGCCTCAGGGAGCTGAGGAACGGAGTGGTGCTCTGCAGGACTTTGGAGAAACTGACAGGCGGGAAGGTCCCGGGCTGCACAGACTACCCGAAAACCACTGCAGCGGCCCTCAACAACGTCCGCAAAGCACTGGAAGTGCTGAGGAAACGGCCTGGCTTTCCGAAGGAACTGATGTTTGTCGAGGAGGAGGTAGTCAGAGGCACTGAAAGCACGCTGATAGCGCTGTTTGCGGCTATACGAGGCAGTTATAAGAGTAAAGAGCGGTTGAGTTTGCTGACTAGTCGCCGCTCAAGTGAGAAATACCGCTCCAGCAGGACCTAAATCGCTTTAAATCTAATATAGATTGGGCAGTTATGGCTGAAATTGCCAGATATTTACATTTCTCAGCAATCCGCCAGAATGAGCCCATAATTCCATAGAACTTTACGATATCTCACCTAGTTTCTCACCGCATTAGTGAATTTCTGTGGTTTCCCAGGCCTAAAGCAGCTCTTTCAGCCGGCTATCGACATTCTTTGCCCTCTTAACCCTCACTCTTGTTACGATTCACCAATTGCAAAAATAGGCAATGGGATGCGACTGCAGTACTCTGAAGGAAGACAGCCTCATTGCGAATGAAGACCTAATCCTCACTTATGAGACTGGACTAGGCTGGAAGTCCGGATGTCTCCAGCAGCTCCTAGTTGAGTTACAGGGTCTGGAGACGGATTTATCAGCACGGCAATTGGCTGCAATTCTCACTCAGCTACAAGTGCGTCTGCCGGATTTCAGAGACTGCGCGAGTCCTGTGACTCACTTGTATGCTTGTCTGAAAACCAAGAAGCTGTACTCTCAGAGGAAATTGGTGCTGCTGGCGGTCCTTCTAGGCGCTGGGAAGGCCCTGGAGGCTACAGAACTGCTGGAAGTACTGTATCAGTTGGACGCGGCTACTGTGGATATCGCTGCTTTGGCTGCGGATGCATGCGAATTGGCACTCATCAGTCTGCCAATGTATGTAGGACTGGAGCTAGAGCTGGCCCAGGACTGCGCAACTCTCTCCAAGCTGGCAACTTACCTGGAAAAGCTGAAGCAGGGCAGGGCGGAAGCTGTGCGGCAGCTGAGGAAGGCAATAGCGAGGGAAGAAAGCTGCATCAGACAGGGAGACCTGAGAGAAAGGCTGCAGGAGACAGGCAGTCTGTTGACGACTAGGATGCTGAGGAAGACTGCGGTGTCGCGGCCCAAGAGAAGGCCTGCTCGACTGAACTCGATCCTCAAGACGCCTGTGGCCAGTCCCCTGACCTCCCCTCCCACCTCTCAGCGGTCTGTGCGCTTTCTACTCGACTCCGCTGAGCCCACCGAATGACTAACTATCCTTACACTACCAGTCCTCTCCTCACATAAGCCGCCAGCGGTCGAAAGCCAGTCTTGCTCGCTGAGGCGACCAGTAGATCCACAGGGAAGTACCCCGCCGCGTTCCAATTGAACATCTCCACACTGGAGAAAGGCCCCTGCACCAAGCCTTGCGGGTCGCGGTAGTACCAAGTCCGCTCACTGGCTCTGGAGTTGCTCGGCAGAGACACAAATCCGGCTTGATCCACTATCCCACTTTCGAGGAGAATGCTGGAGAAGGGGTCTCCGCGCTGGGTCTTTTCTTGCAGTAAAGCCACGTGGTAGCGGGGGAGGCGAGGGTCCATGAAGCTGCTTTGCCAGGGCTGGGCGTCAGGGTTGAGCTTAGGGTGCGGGTCGCCATTGTCGATTGCGTCGCAGCGGACCAAGGCAGTATCTGGAAGTTGTAAGTCACTAGGGACGTTGCGGCTGCCAGTACTGAGCACTATACGCAAAGGACGGACTTCCTTCTTAGGCAGAGGAGAAAGAGTAGCGGCCTGAGCGGGGTGGAAGTAAACAGCCTTTTGAGCCTTTCCACGATGCCAATCTGGCATGCCTTCAGGCCGCTTTTCCTTGACATTGGGACGGGAATTGAGATCTGCGCCTAGACAGTGAGTGAAGGACTGGGCGGGATGCAAACAGGGCAGCTGGAATTGCACAAGCAGGAAATCAGGTGCGGAGTAGCAGGTTGGAGCCTCAGAGGGAGTGCACAGGCTCAGCAGGTCTTCTCGAGTGTATCGGTGTGAGAAGGAGCTCGACTGTTTGCTCTCGTCCGTCTGCCCAGTAGACATTATTAGGCGTATCTTGGTGGGCGGCTTTCAAGAGAGGCAGCTGTCTAGCCTAGAGCTGCCTCGGAACTAGAAGAGAACTCAAGCTCTAGAATGTCGCGAGAACGCCACAGGTAGAGATGCACAAAGCCCAGCATCAGCTCATCTGCCAGATGAAAGCCGCGACATGAGACGGCGCCACTGTGGCCGGCCTTCCACTGCAGCAGCTCTCGAGCGTCCCCTACTGTGAACTCAACAGGGACTTCCCAAGCCAGCAGCCTTCCATCCTCCGCCTGGACTTGGAAAGCCACAGTCTTGGCAGGCCCGAGCAACACACTTTGCATCTGCATCACTTTATCTCGCGGGTAGAAGCCCAGCGAACTCACAACCTTCTCAGCCAGCTGCAGACGTTGCGAACTCTGCACAGGCCGACTCAGAAGCAGCTTGGCAACGACAGCGTCCAGCAGCAAGTTTGGTCTGGGTAGAAACTACGCATAACTCGAGACCTCAGCCTTGCAAAGCGGACATATCGGCTTGTCCACAAGCCGTGTCAAAGCACACACCTTGCAAACTGTCTGGTTCCTACATGTATGTGTGCACTCCAGCAGACACACTGGATGGCGCATGAATCCGTCGCAGAGGCGACATGTGATCATCTCTGCTATGGACTCCAGACTGAAGCGGGTTTCCAGGGAGTCGAGTTCTTGCTTGAGGGCTTCGATGTTGGTCAAGGGGGAATTGAGAGGGACGCTCTTCGCTTTCTTCAGCTTCGGTCGAGGCGGTTCTGTCTCTTTGGGAGCTTCGGTGCCTTTGGCTTCTTCTTCGGGTGAGAACTCTGTTCTCACTGAGCTGAAGACGGGTGGACGCAAGGTTCTGGCCGGCAGGTCAGTCACAATGCAAGCTGAAAACTCATCCTCACTGGTGGGCGCAGATTCCAGCACCGTGAAAGCCCGTGGCTTCGAGTCCATACAAGTACTTCAATCTACATACCCTTAGCGGTGCCTCGAAGGTTAGGACTACTTGCAGTCCTGGGCGGCCTTTCTCTATGCTTGCACACATATCGGAAGATATTGTAGTCCACAGGGATGCGGTACAGAGGCGTACCCTTGGGAATGAAGGGCACACGCACAGCCTTCGGCCGCTCCGGTCCGCACTCCAAGGCTGTCCGCTGTGTCTCTGGCAAGGCAAAGGTAGGCTGCTTTTCCAAAGTGCTAACTCGATGCACACTTTGGCCACAAGAGTGTTTTACCTTGGGTTGCTGTCGGAACTTGCTGGAAGTGGGCGCCCCCAGGCTTAAAAACCCGGGCTGCGGCTGGGAACTAATATGAAGTACACGCTTCTGCGCCCCTTCCTCGACTTTCGCCTCAGGTTGGGTGGGAATTAGCAGGTCGTAGAGATCTTCAGGCCTGATTTCCCTGCGAGTTTCCGTATTTACAGGAATCGGCACAGGCACAAGTCTGGGAATCACGATTTCCGGGTTAGAATTGGGCGTTTTCGCCCTTGTCTCCCTCCTTCCAGTAGACTTCTGCAGAGCCACCTTGGCTAAAATCGTCAGTTCCTGCTGTTTTGGCAGTTCAAGAGCTGCACTTTGCAGGTCTTGCCCAACACTCACCAAGGAAATGCGGTTTCCTCTGGGTTCCGTCAGCTTCGTAGCGACTCTGTGTGGGCGGGAAGTGTAGGGAGGCGGTGCAAAGTGGCTTTTCCACGTCACTTCGGAACTAGATTGTCTGAAATTGACTCCCAAATACGGAGTGATCGGCCGAGATTCGCACTTTGGCAGCAGTTTCACCGACTTCGCCCTGCTTTTCGCTATATCTCTGCTGCTGATTTCCTCGCGACTTGCGTAATTCCTCCTCAAGCGGTACAGCGCCGCATCTTCCGCCTGCGTGCTGGGCCTAAAGAGCGCAGGAGAGAGGTGTCTGTGGGGGGAGACGGTGACAGGGGAGTGACTGTGCAGGTAAGTGACACTGTTCCTGTGGGAGGGGGGACTGGGGTTCATAGTACAGGAAATGGAGCCGAGGTTTGTATTTCGACAGCCTGCAGGACATATACTGGACTTGAGGAGGGCCATTAAGGACGCTATTCCCGGCTCTACAGACTTAGCCTCTATCCTGGAAGGTCAGCCAGTGGCCCGCTGTTTCTGCTTCGGCAAGTTCGGCAGTGCGCCGATGCACGCTCCAGTGCGCAAGCCCAGGAGAGTGGCGCTGGACCAGCCCATTTGTTCTATTTGCAACAAGGTAAAAGCAGTTAAGTTGCAGGTGTTGCCAGTAGCTTCACAAGAAACTGTCGATAAGCAGTGCAACTGCGACCTGGGCAAGCCCTCCCCTCGCTACTCCGCCCCCCTCTCAGTGTCACACGCCAAGAAAAGAGACGCAAGAAACCATTCTCGAGGCAAATCCGAAGCCGAAATCTCCAAACACGCCTCTGACAAAGGGTTCCCCGTCTGCACTCCAGCTGCCGCAGTTCTGAGACTCACGCCAATATCGAAACTGCACTATTCCAACGTGCTCAAATCCAGTCTGTTGGATGTGCAACGCCTCCGCACTTCTCCGGTGTCTGGTGCTAAGCCGGACACTTCCTTGGCTCCGCAAGTTGCGAATGCTTCGCTTAATGTGTCGCTACCGCTGCCGCAACTTGCAGAGACGAACTTAGACCGACAGTTTACCGTTTACCCGGGTAACAACTCGCAATTGATACGACGCCTAATGCGCAGGCGAAAGCACTGGACCGAAGGCAAAGCCACCGACTCCTTCCTGCAATTCGCCTGGCACCCCACCTCCCGCACTGCCCGCTTTGACCGCCTAGTGCCCTACCAAGGTCTCCAAGTAGTGAACCATTTCGAATGTCACTGGGAACTCACCAACAAACTGTGTCTCTTCCGCAACTTGAAGTACCACTGTGAAAGCAACCAGCTGGATATAAGGGAGTTCATGCCGATGACTTTCTCGCTGGAGTTCGAGTCGAAGCGCTTTCATGTGCAGTATAATGCGTTCACGAGTTTCTTTAAGAACTTGGCGGAAAGTCAGAAGAAAGGGAGTAAGGAGAAAATGGCAAGTGTACCTGCTACTCATAACAGTGGGGAAAATGTATGGCTGCTTAAGCCTTCCGGCTTCAACCGCGGTATCGGCATTTGCGTATTTTCCAACCTCGAAGAGTTCAAATCCATCGTAGACGACTACCACGAAGCCTTGCGAGCTCAGCCCAAGTCGGAAAAGGCAAAAAACAGGGCAGGGAAGCCTCGTTCTGCTCGCTTTGTCATACAGAAGTATGTAGAAAAGCCGCTGTTGCTGCACCAGCGCAAGTTTGACATACGCATGTGGGTAATGCTCACACAAGACTCGCAGGGGTATTTCTATCGAGAGGGCTATTTGCGCACTTCAAGTGAAAACTTCACACTGGATAAAAGCCTCCTAGGCTCCCAATACGTTCACCTGACCAACAACGCAGTGCAGAAGCACAGTCCTTTCTACGGCAAGTTCGAAAGTGGCAACCAGGTGTCCTTCCCAGCCTTCCAAAGCTACCTAGACCAAGCCGGCTACACCTTAAATGTCCGCAACGACCTGATTCCCAAGCTCAAACAACTCGTGAAGCTGTCCCTATCCGCTGTATTCCCTACCTAGACCGTGCGAAAGCTGAATCCTCTGAAGCGTACTCACTGTTTCGAGCTTTTCGGGTACGATTTCATAATGGACGAAGAGCTACAGCCGTGGTTGATTGAGGTGAATACGAACCCTTGTTTGGAACTGTCGAGTCCACTGTTGGAACAGCTGATTCCAGCTATGCTGGAGGATATGCTGAAACTCACAGTGGACCGAGTCTTCCCCACGGAGTACTGCAAAGAGCTGGCGTTGCCGCTGGTGGTGGACTTGCCGGAGAGGAATAACTGGGAACAGGTGGGGAACTGGGCAGTGAAGGGGCTTTAGTGCTGTTTTAATAGAGGATAGGTAATGGATAGGATGTGCAGTCGTGCGGAGGGAAGCAGTAATGAAGGGTAGTTGAGACGGCAGACTGAAAGGAAAGGAGAGACTTTCTCCACTGATTTATACACATATCCTCACTTCCATACACCCTAACCCACCTGTAACACCCTGAAACGCCCCATCTAGTATCTAAATGGGAGCAACTGAGTCGGTCCCTGAACTGGACCCGACCACCAGTCGACACCTACTCAACTCTCTGCACCGTATCAATGGTGACGCAGCCCAGCCTGCCTTCTACCGCCATGCTCGTCGCCGCCACCCGCCTTCCAGCCTTCGCCAAGTCCGCAAAGTTGCAAATCCGATCTGCATCCTTCGAGACTCACTCGAAATTATCAGGGAAGACGAACTGCACTTTCTGCAGTTCGCTGTCATCAGCCAGTGCGAAGGGTCTGTCACAGTGACTAGTCTGAGACCAGTGAGTTCGGACAGAGACAAGGAAGAGGTGGCAATAGCTGCGGGGCCGGCTCAGATCTATAGGGTGCACGCAGGCCTTAGTGAGGGAGATGTCCAGATCTGTGTTTCCACGCATTCGCCCTGCTATCTGCTCGAAGCCCAGCCCAAAGCCGACTCACAGATCCGTCACACCACCACTGTGGCCGTAGAAAAAACCGAAAATGGCCTCAAGGCCAAAGCAATCACTCAGCATGTGAAAATCGACGAAACCGAATACGTGACCTACGAAATATTCGGCGCAGGGAAGCGCAAGCCTGAGGACTGCGTAGTCTGTCTATCCCAGCGCAGAGATACAGCTGTGATGCCTTGCCGTCATTTGTGCCTGTGTGCCTCCTGCGCTGACATATTTCGAAGCCAGACGACTTGCAAGTGTCCGATGTGCAGAGCGAGTAAGCGGTAGACAGACATTGAAAGTTTGCTGGAAGTGCCGATGGAGTCGACAGAGTCATAATAAAAAAATGGTTTGCTGAGTAATCGGACTGATGGCTATGCGGACGGCGCTGAACCAGGCGCGCCCAGCCGCAGCGCGAGAGCTGATGCCTAGGTTCCAGCCCCCACGCTTCCTCCTGCGATTCTTAAAGCCACGTGAAGACCCAAAGCTCCAAGACTGCTTTCGGCCTGAGGCTCTCCCAGACTGGCAGGTAGACAATAAGCCCAAGTAGGTAGTTGTTAGAATGGAGAGTGGCACGGAAACTGTCACAGTCTGTCCAAAAAGAAATCAACTCCAAGCCCATCCTGGAAGGCAAAGTGGTAGTCCTCATTGACCCTGACCAAGCTGTTCCCAGCAAGCCTTCTGCATCAATCGAAGGAGCGCCAGTACGCCTTCACCTTCTCAGAAGACACCCCCAACTGGAATCTACAGTCACTTCCTACTGCATGGCGTTCTCAAAGGCTAATATAGCGCCACAGTAATTGCCTACGGGCCTACAGGGCTGAGAAGCCAGGCCTGATGTTCACAACAATTGTGGACTTGTTTTGCGAGGCGGAGGAGCTGGATAAAGCCAAGCTGTATGGAAATATACAACGAAGTGCTTAGAGACTTGATTCATCCGAGCAAGGAAGTGATGGACTTGAGAAAAGACCCGCACAGAAACATAGTCGTAGCGGGTCTGTCTGAAATAACCTCTCCCGAATAAGTTGTCTCTGCCATCCTCTGGGCAACAAGCGTCGCACCATCACAGCAAACCAGTTTCCGCTCACACGCAGTGCTACAGGTCTATATCGAGGGCCGGAGTTTCAGCGGAAATGTGCCAAGCTGTCCCTCGTTGTCCTCCACTCACAACCTCGAGACTTATTGAAGGCACCAATATCAACAGGTCTCTGCTGGCGCTGGCCAACTGCATCAACGCGCTGAGTGAAGGCAGTGAGAAGGGCGGTAATGCACGTTCCGTACAGATATTCGGAATTGACGTGTCTATTGAAGGACTTGCTGGGTTATCCGGCTCATTTGACGACGCGAGCAACACGCTCAAGTACGCGAACCGCACCAAAAACCTCAAAACTCGCATTGAACGCAATGTCCATAATGTCTCCTTTCATATAAACAAGTATAACGAAATAATATCCCAACTGCAGGAGGAAATCGTGGAGCTGCGCGTCAAGATCAGTGTGCAAGGTCACCACACCACCCGCTCTAAAAACGTGGACAGTTTTGCTCTGGAAATAGACAAGCACTTAAGAGGCGGAAACTCGCAAAAAGACCTTAGAGGCTGCACTCAATATCGAGCATTTGGGCTTCATTGAGTTCGCTGCACGGTCCAAACTGAGGGCAGCGCAGCAGGCGGAGGACAGAGACTCTGCAGTCATAGAGGAGTTGGAGGGGAAACGGAGCAGGACTGTGGAGAGGTTTGAAAGGAAAGGGAAATGCTAGAAGGCATGAGAGCTGCACTGGCCAAGTCCTGGGGCAAGGCTGGTAGTCGAGACAGCTACCTGAGCTACCTATAAAACCTGCTTCGCTACCACGTCCTAGCAGAACAAGTCTTTGCCTTCCAACTCAAGCACTACATCAAGTGTGAGCAACTGAGTCTCAGGGACTTGGTGATTGATGACATGTGTGAAAACGTCCTTGAAGGCAAATAAGGTCTTTGCAGAGCTGCAGACTGTGGCGGAAATGGAGGAAGTGTCGAAGCGGGTGTTCCCCGACTGGTTCGAACCTACACCTTTGGTACTGCCTCCCATTATTCCAGCGTCCAAGTCCACACTTCTCAAGTCAAAGCCGCTGCTGAGTGTCCTGGATTCAGGAAAGCACAGTCCGAGTTCCAAGAAGTCTGACTCTCCTGCTCCTCGACCTCGCCGTTCTTCCTAATAAACAGGCAAATGAAGTGGCTGGGAGTCAAGAAGTCCTACCCAAGTACAGGTCCCCGTCCACCAATGCAGACTAGCGAAGGTTATGATGAAGTAGCTGTAAAGAAACTTCATTGTGCGACCTTTCAACTAGTAGAGACATCTGTCGACATTCCTTTCTCCCAGGCTTCAGAGTCGAGTCCTAGCAGGCCGAATAGAGCTGATGAAAGACTGCACTCCCCAGAAGCAGTCTCCTTTACTAGCAGCTGTGGCTGAGTAACGGTTGTGAGTGTGTTGCTAGGGTTGGCTAATAATGCTAATAGGTCGTTTCTCCCGGAGGGCCTTAGCATGCCGCTACTTCAGCGATGCCAACTCAGAGCCGAGACACAAGTCTGAAGTCAAGCCCAACACTTCCACCCCAGTCGAGACTCAGAACATCTCGAAGACTCGTCGGAGCCTTGCCAACATCTACCAACGGGTCCGGCGCACCAAGCAGGTCATCGTTGAAACCCAACTTTGGAACGGCCTGAAAGCTGGTGGGAAGGATTTGGGAGCTGGCGTGAAGC
>Ga0247837_1001936_pt1 | contig 40811 bp, 43 predicted proteins | sample LaCtaG_2_FD_187115 | JGI IMG/M metagenome (GOLD analysis project Ga0247837, IMG submission 187115) | Freshwater microbial communities from meromictic Lake La Cruz, Castile-La Mancha, Spain - LaCruzMarch2015_14.5m | ecosystem: Environmental > Aquatic > Freshwater > Lake | place: Spain: Castile-La...
GTCTTGAAGACTAAAAGGGGTAAAAGCAATACCCGCATCAATGGCTTCTTCCACACAACACTTCATCAGTCTGCCTAAAATGGTTTTCCACCCGCTTGTGGTGTAGCGCGCTCATTGACAAAAGCGTTCGGCGTATGACCGATGAACAACACCGATCACAACGACTTTAAAAAGGATCATCACCCATGCAAGGGATTCACTTAAAAGACTTTGGAATTTTAACGGCCAAGGTGGAGCATTTAGAAAAAGAGGTCGCCGAACTTAGAAATGACGTCAAGCACTTAGTCGCTCTGATTGAGCAAGCACGCGGCAGCTGGAAAACCCTCATGATGGTGGGTGGCTTAAGTGCTGTGATTGGCGCGACGATCACCAAAACCGTGCAATGGATCGTGCATTTAAAATAAGGAGTTGACCATGATTGAAACATTGGTGGGGTCGCTTTTTGGTGTGATCAGTCGCATGACCCCTGAAGTACTGAAGTGGCTGGATCGCAAAAACGAGCGAACCCATGAATTGGCGATGTTTGACAAACAGTTAGTCGCTGACCAACAAAAAAGCGAGCAAGCCACCCATTTAGCCCAAATCACCGGGGACAATACCATCGCCGCCGCAGAAATTGAGGCATTAATTGAAGCGACCAAAGCGCAAAGCACTCAAACTGGTGTTCGCTGGATTGATGCATTAAGTGCGTTGATGCGACCGGTCATTACCTTTTGGTGGGTCATTGTGTTATATACCTTAAGCTTTTTTGCTAAATATTGGGTGTTAGCACAAACGGGCATTCTGCCTTTAAACGCCATCCATGCATTATGGGGTCAAGAAGAAAAAGCCATTGTCGCCTCCATCATTGCTTTTTGGTTTGTGGATCGGTCTTTGCGCCAAAAGTAATGGATACTTTAGTGGGTCTTTGCCTGTTGATTCGGCGCTTTGAAGGCTTAAAACTGTCTCGTTACCGTTGTCCTGCTGGGGTTTTAACCATTGGTTATGGCCATACAGGGCGTGATGTGGCGCTTTATGCGAAGCCTATTACTCAAGAAAAGGCAGAAGCTTTACTGAAAAACGATGCGCTTTATTATTTGAAAGTTGCCAAAGAGCTGTCCCCAATTCTTAGACTGTACCCTGCCAGGCAGATCGCCATTGCTGACTTTTGTTTTAACCTGGGGGAAACACGCTATAAAGCATTCACCTTAAGACGCTGTATTAATCAACATCATTGGGTCAGTGCTCAACAAGAAATGAGGAAGTGGGTGTGGGGTGGAGGCAAGAAACTACCCGGGTTGATTTTGAGAAGAGCAGCAGAAGCGAGACTGCTGATTTAAGCAATCTCATTGACTTATTGTATTTTTATCGCTTCTTAAATCAACGAAGTGATTCCGATCAATCAAGCTCTTAAAAAAGTTGACAATAAAACTAGACTTTGATACAAGTGAAAAGTCATCGCTCTTAATAGCGTTGACAGGGAAGTACACAATTCAAATACGACTGGAGAATCTGTCATGAATACCAAAAAACTGACATTAGCAATTTTAGTTTTATGTGGTTCTTTCTTGATCTCTGGATCAGCTTTGGCGGATACCAACAAAGGCATTGAAAATGATCACTACGTACCTTGCGATCCCTATGGCGATTTGGGTGGCGATCCTTATCCCTCTTCTTGCCCATGCGACGAAGATTCTTCTAGTTGCTTACCCAATTTTTGAGATTGGGATCTCACGACCCTAGACTAAATAAATTTGTGCGTTGCTTATTTTGAAGATTGCATTTATTTGGAAACGCTCAATCCGACAAAAGAAAAACAGGATGTGGTTGAAAGTCAAAGTTGAATGATATTACAGATGGATTCTTATGTTTAGTGCGTTTATGATCGTTTGAGGAGAATCGCTGATGCAATCTAAGATTTTTTCTACCTTACTAGGTATGCTATTGCTTTTTATGGCTAGCTTGGCCAATGCAGAGGACACTTTGCGCTATGTTGGAAAAGGTATTGTTGTGGTGGGTGAGACTGTGATCATTGGTGATGTGGAAGATATCACCAATACGTCTGTTAGTGAGCTAGAAAAACTAGGCGCTAACATGACAAAAAAATTAAAAGTATTAAAAATAAATAACAAAGAAATGCTAAAGAAATTACGAGGATTAAAAGTTAATCAGAAAAAATTAGACGAACTCCAAATGAATTGCAAAAAACTACAAGAAACTTATTCATTTCGCAAGATTCGGGATTTATGTGAAGCATTGGAATGGCTTGATAAGGATGAATAAGTTATTTTTGAAACTATTCTGTTGTGTAGTGGTACTTTTATTAATCTAAATGGAGAATACGATGAAATCAAAAATAGTTGCCGTTTTAATGTGCCTTTCATTTGCCTTTTTAGCACAAAGTACTTTTGCTACTTGCGGTTGTACTTGTAGTAACAAAGAATGTACATGTGGTTGTACGGGTGACAAATAGTACGCAATGAGTTATAGCATTTTGATCAGCCAAACCCTCAGATATTATTCTGAGGGTTTTTGTTTTATGAAAGGTGTGCCACTTTATTTTTTTAGTTATTGCGCTCTTTTGATCCAATTTTTTTAACAACGCAAGGCAATACAAAAAATTGCTGTGGTTAGTTATAAAACAAAGAGGCTCAATTTTTGAAGTAACAGTTATTTTGATGATTTAAAGACCTCTGAATGTGTCCCAGTTCGTACAAAGATGACCACATCCTCTTGAATTTGATATATCAGCAATAAATCCCCACCCGCATGACACTCTCAAAAATCTTCCAAGTTTCCAGCTTTTGATTCACAGTACGCTAACCGAACGAGCAAAATGCTTTTAAGTTAGCAATAAGAATAGTTGGCAATGCTGAAAAAACATTAGTTTTATGAAGCAACTCACTGAAGCTGGGTGGTTTTGATATGGCAAAGCACTTCATAAGCACTTGTTTTAGCGGATCCTGCAACTGTATTGACATCAATATTGTCACCCCATAATTCAACGGGATTGCCGATTTGTTGAGGAGGTATATCGGTTAAATCAATCGTAATAAAATTCATGGAAGGCCGGCCAATGATAGGGCACAAATGATCTCCTACCTTGACTAACGTGCCATTAGTGGCTAATTGTGGGTAACCATCTCCATAGCCACAGGCGACGATACCAACAAGAGTCGACCTGGTGGTTGTAAAAGTTGCGCCATATCCAATTGCTTGACCTGATTCGATTGGATGGATACCAAATAAAATAGTACATAGTGACATCACGGGTTTTAGTGCATGATGGGTTTCTTTTGACAATGGGGATACCCCGTAAAGCGCTATTCCAGCTCTTCCCCAGCCTCGATGGGTATTAGGGTGACCTAATATTGCTGAGGAAGCTGCGATACTGACTGGATGAATCGGCAAAGACTCACAGGTTTTGTCAAATTGTGCGATTTGCTGGGAAGTGATGGTGTTTTGTGTGTCATCAGCGCAAGCAAAGTGCGTCATATAAACGATATCTTTGACATTAGGATGCTTTGCTAATTGATAATAAGTTGCCTCATATTGATCCGGCGTTATTCCGCCGCGATGCATACCAGTATCCATTTTAAGCCATATTTGCAAAGGCCTAGCGCACGATGAAGTGGTGAGCGCTAATAATTGCTCTTCGCTTTGCACGGTTAGCCATAAGTTGTGATGTGCCACTTCATTCAAATCGCTTTTTTTGATTAGACCCTCAAGCAATAAAATAGGGTTACGAATACCTTGGGTGCGCAATAAAATAGCTTCTTCCAGGTACATGATGGCAAAGCCATCGGCAATATCGGCCATTGCTTTTGCGCACTGCACCATCCCATGGCCATAAGCATCAGATTTAACCACTGCCAACAAAGGGCCTTGATGGTATTTTTTAAGCCAAAGATAGTTATGGCGCAAATGTTTTATGCGAATGCGAGCAATCAGTGGATGCGTCACGGTATGCTTTACAAAAATTGACCGATACTCACACGCTCTTGATTAGATAAATCTTTGCGCGTGTGAATCGGTGCAAAACCTGCTTTTTTTAGGATGGTGCGCACCTCTTTGCCTTGTGTTGCTCCATGCTCGAGCACTAAATAACCCGATGGCAATAGATAGTTTTTTGCGCCAGCAACAATGGTTTTGAAGTGCGCAAAACCATCTTCATAATCAGTTAATGCTTCTAAAGGCTCAAATCGCAGATCGCCGATTTTTAGGTGCGGGTCGTCCATCGCAATATAAGGGGGATTAGCAACAATCATATTAAATTTTAATTTCATTAACTGGATGCAATTAAACCAGTTTCCTTGAAAAAATTCTACCTTTGCACTAAGAAGTTGCGCATTTTTTTGAGCCAACGCAATGGCATTGGCAGAAATATCAGTGGCCACGACATGCCAATCTTTGTTTTCAAGTGCTAAAGTAATGGCAATAATGCCACTACCTGTTCCAAGATCCAATAGGGTTTTTTGCTGGGTATTTTTTTCTAAAGACAGTGCCGTATCCACTAATAATTCGGTATCTGGTCTTGGAATGAGTACGCTATCATTCATCAAAAAAACTCGCCCATAGAATTCACGTTGTTTGACTAAATAAGCGATGGGTTGCCCGATTTTTCTGAGTCTGACGAGCCGATCAAAGCGTTTTTTTGTTGAAACAGATACCCAATCCAGTCCATTTGCAATAATATTGGCATGATTCAAATTGCTGGCATATTGCAATAGTAATCTTGCTTCCAATCTAGGTAAATTGGATTGAGCCAGTAATTGATCAAATGTAATTGTCATCTCAAGCGCTATTTTTTAAAATTATTCTTAGGAAGACAAGATGAGTGAATGTATTTTTTGTCAAATTTGTCAAGGAAAAATTCCCAGCAAAAAAGTTTATGAGGATGAAGTTTTTTTTGTTTTTAACGATATCCATCCGATTGCACCGACTCATTTTTTAATTGTACCCAAACATCATGTTGCTTCGATGATGGAATTAAATGACAACGATATCACGCTTTTGGGTCGTATGTTATTGCTGGCTAAGACGCTTGCTGTAAAAAATGGTCTTGAAGAGGGGTTTAAGGTGATCATTAACACAGGAAAAAAAGGCGGCCAAGAAGTGGATCACCTGCATTGTCATGTGGCGGGGTAGTTGTGAGTGTTATAGCAGCATAAATCAAAGCAAAGTAGTATCTTGGAGGGTTTCAACAGAGACTTTTGTGTGACCTTTTTTTGTAAAACCTAATTTTTTTGCAGCGGCATAAGACAAGTCCAAAATACGTTTTTTTCTATAAGGGCCTCGGTCATTAATACGAACCACAATGGATTTACCATTATTGAGATTCGTGACCTTAACGTAACTAGGTATCGGTAATGTGCGATGCGCAGCGCTGATGGCGTGCATATCAAACCGTTCCCCTGAAGCGGTTTTTTTCCCTTGAAAGCGTTTTCCGTACCAAGAAGCTTGACCAGTTTCGCAATAAGGTTGTTTGGCGGGAAGGGGGTGATTTGGATAAACTGTTGAAGGTAACTGATCGCTTTGTTCATTATTGTTGGCTTTAACAGGGGTGACTTCAAAAGCGGTGATAAACCAAAAAAATCCAATAAAAAACAACATTTTTTTGTTGAGTGAAAAAACCATTTTTTGCCTATATTTTATTAATAAGACCAGCAAGCAAACCGCACGTTTTTGTATAGATGAAGATATAAAGAAATTAAGAGGATTGTCTTGCTAGATTAAAAACATTGAATACGATAGGGTGATTGATACAAAAAAAATAACGATGGAAAGAGCTATCTGCAAACTGAATGATGTGCTTATCTAATTGAGTTAAATAAAAAAGACAGGGCATTATCTCAAGATCTGATTCAAAAATCAAGTGTTATAGTCGCTTAAATATTAAACAAAAAATGCATGACATCACCGTCTTGAACGATATAGTCCTTACCTTCAACGCGCATTTTTCCATGCTCTTTGGCGCCTTGCTCGCCTTTATACCCAACGAAATCTTCAAAAGCAATGGTTTGTGCTCGAATAAAGCCTCTTTCGAAATCAGTGTGAATGATTCCTGCGGCTTCCGGAGCGGTTGCGTTAATTGGAATGGTCCAGGCACGCACTTCTTTAGGGCCCGCTGTAAAAAATGTTTGTAGGTCAAGCAATCGATAGGCTTGTCGAATTAAGCGATCAAGACTCGGTTCTGTTAAATTCATCTCGGCTAAAAATACGATCTTATCTGGCTCATCTAAGTGAGCGATTTCAGACTCTATAGCGGCACATATTGCTAAGATGGGTCTATTTTCTTGGGTTGCTTTGGCAGTTAATTGTGCCAAAAAAGGATTATTGACAAAGCCATCTTCTGCAACATTGGCCACATACATCAGGGGTTTTAAGGTTAAAAAGCCATATGACTTAAGTAATTTTTTCTCATCAGACTCTAGCAAAAGCTGACTCAATGGTTGCTCTTGATTTAAAGTGTGCTGCGCTTTTTCTAATAAATGAAATTTTATTTGCTCATCTTGTGTACTATTTTTTTTGCGTTGCGCTAAGGATTTTTCGATCACAGCTAAATCGGCGAGTATGAGCTCCAAATTGATCGTATCAATATCGGCTACTGGATCAATACGGTTGGCCACATGAACGATATTTGTATCATGAAAGCAGCGTACCACGTGGATAATGGCATCGGTGTTGCGTATGTTAGCAAGGAATTGATTGCCAAGCCCTTCTCCTTTTGAAGCACCCGATACTAATCCCGCAATATCAACAAATTCTACGGTGGTGGGTTGTATTTGTTGCGGGCGCACAATGTCGGCTAGCATGGCCAAACGCGCATCAGGTACTGCAACCACACCAATATTTGGCTCGATGGTACAAAAAGGGTAATTAGCAGCACCAACGCCAGCTTTTGTTAGCGCATTAAATAAGGTAGATTTACCAACATTGGGTAACCCAACAATGCCACATTGTAAGCTCATAGAAACGATTTGATTAACAAAATGAATAAAACCAACCGATGTTGGTGAGTGGAGTAACCCTTTTAATTCACGGCAATTTGTTCGCCAATTTTTGGCTATGTAAGATCTGCATTGCTTTTTCCATATCCTCGAAAATAAGAGGAAAAATAGATAAGGTATTTTGCATTGCACTCATAATGTATTTTTTTTCTAATGGTTGGGGAGCGCTTAATACATAGTCTTTGGCTTCATCTTTTAGCGCAGGAGAATCAATTCCAATTCTCAAACGCCAAAAATTGTTACTACCTAGTGAAGTGATGATACTTTTTAAGCCATTGTGTCCATTATAGCCCCCTCCATTTTTAAAGCGCGCAATACCAACTGGCAAATCAAGCTCATCATGCACAATCAGTATTTCTTCGGCTGCTATTTTGTAAAATTGAGCAAAAGTAGCAATTGCTTGACCCGAAGCATTCATATAAGTGGATGGTTTAAGTAACCAATAGTGATGTAAAGTAGGGCTTGCAACTTGAGCAATATCTGAAAAAAACTTGCTTTCAGTTTTCCAAGAAGCGATTTTCAGGGAACACGCCAATGCATCGAGCAACCAAAACCCGACATTGTGGCGCGTCATTAAGTATTGCTTGCCAGGATTACCCAACCCGGCAATTAAGCGAAAGGTGGGTATCATTGTTTAAAAAACCATCATCAATTATTAAATAAAATGGTTAGTGCCCGGTTTTTGTTTCGCTAGATTCTTCAGAAGCAGTTTCTGTTTCCGTTGAAGCGGATTCTTCGATTACTTCAACAGTGCCTGACTTATTCGTGGTCGAAGCAACAATTGCGTTGTCGCCACGCAACAAATCAACCAATTCTGCGCCTTCTGACAGCACTAAATCTGATAAACGAATCACATCACCCGCACTAATTTTAGATAGATCCACTTCAATAAAAGTGGGCATTTTGGCTGGCAATGCACGCACCTCAACTTCGTTGAGTAGGTGAGCAATTCGGTAGCCTTGTAGTTTAACGGCGGGCGAAATATCTGCATTGACAAAGTGTAAAGCAATTTTAATTTGCATTGCTTTTTCCAAATCAACCCGCTGAAAATCAATATGATGGATCTGCTGTTTGAATGGATGCATCTGCACTTGACGCACCACAACGGATTCTTGCTTGTCGGTCAAAGCCATCAAAATAACGGAGCTATGAAATGCTTCATTTTTGAGTGCATGGTAAATCTCATTGTGATCCAAAGTAATTGAGAAGCTCGGTTGACTGTTACCATAAACAATGGCGGGAACCCTCCCGGCTTTTCGTAATCGACGACTAGTCGCGGTGCCTGATTTTTCGCGATAACTGGCGTTTAGCTTAAATTCCATTTTCAATAACCCATCTTAAGTAATAAACAACTATTATAAAGCAATCGATCTGTGACAAATGCGATTAAACATTTTGTGTTTCAGTGGCTAACACTCTTTCATTAAAGAGGTAAGAGACGGATTCTTCATTACTAATGCGCCTTAATGTTTCGGCAATAAGACCTGCAACTGATACGACGCGGATGCGAGAGCAGGCTTTTCCTACTGGGCTTAAGGGAATGGAGTCGGTGACAATGACTTGATCAATTGCCGAATCCGCAATTAACTCAATGGCTTGATTAGAAAAAACAGCGTGCGTGGCATAGGAAAATACCTGTTTAGCACCTCTTTCTTTTAAGGCACTGGCTGCTTTACAAAGTGTCTTAGCCGTATCAATCATATCATCCACAATAATACAATTTCGATCGGAAATATCACCAATGACGTTCATGACCTCGGCTTCATTGGCATTCGGGCGACGTTTGTCAATAATCGCTAATTCGGCATTAATGGCTTTGGCGGTTGCTCTTGCTCTTGCAACACCACCAATATCAGGGCTAACCACCACAAGGTTCTGTAGATGCTGTGCGGCAATATCTTTTAAAAACACAGGGGTCGCATAGACGTTGTCGACCGGAATGTCAAAAAATCCCTGTATTTGGTCAGCATGCAAATCAAGTGTGAGTAACCGATCAATTCCGGCAGAAGTAAGCATATTGGCCACTAATTTTGCTGTAATCGGAACCCTCGCTGAGCGAGGGCGCCTATCTTGCCTGGCATAACCAAAATAAGGAATAGCCGCTGTAATTCGACCTGCTGATGCGCGCTGTAAAGCGTCCGCCATGGTCAATATTTCCATGAGATTGTCATTGGTTGGCGCACAAGTAGATTGCAAAATAAAGACATCTTGACCCCTGACGTTTTCAAGGAGCTCAACAGATACCTCGCCATCGGCAAAGCGTCCCACTGCAGCACGTCCTAGCGAAATATCCAGATGCTGAACAACAAGATTGGCCAATTCGGCATTGGCGGAACCTGTAAAGACCATCAAGTTTTCATAGGATATCATCGGTTGTGCTCCATATGAAGGCTACTGACCATTAACCCAAGCGGGTTCCAATAAAACTGGCTGGGGAGGCAGGGATTGAACCTGCGAATGCCGGAATCAAAATCCGGTGCCTTACCACTTGGCGACTCCCCAATTATTTTTCTAGTTGGGTCACTAAAGGATGTTGCATCAGTCCACGCACAAGATACTGATCCCAGCGCCCTACACATTGCTTTGCAATATGCTGCGCATCTTTTTTATAAGTACATTCTAAAAACACACAACTACCTGAGCCACTCATGCGAGCCGGGCCATGTTTTGTCAGTGCTCGCATGGCTTGATCAACCAATGCGAATTTTTTTCTAACCACCGGCTCCAAATCATTGACCCGTAAATTTGGGTTTAGCAAGGCTGGTATTATTGCGGGAGGCGCGCTTCTTGTCAATTCTAATCCTGAAAACACGTCACCTGTTGCAATGTGAACGGGCGGATGAAGCAATAAATACCAGCGTTTTGGTAAGTCAAGCGCAACTAATTTTTCACCAATGCCACTGCCAAAGGCATTTTTGCCCAATATAAATATTGGTACATCAGCGCCGAGCGAAACAGCCAAGCGCATTAATTGATTTTTTGACAGTTGTGTTTTCCATAATTTGTTGAGTGCCATTAGGGTTGTGGCCGCATCAGAACTTCCTCCGCCGAGCCCTGCGCCGATTGGGATATTTTTTTTAATGTGGATCAGTGCCCCTTTTTGATATCCAGTGACCTGTTTGATCAGGTGCGCTGCTCGATACACTAAATTTTCATGGGGCAAAATTCCATCAAAGGGCTCAAGGAGTGTGATATCGTTTTGGTCAGATAAAGCAATATTGATTTGATCGACTAAGTCAATTAAACGAAATACCGTGTATAAATTGTGATAGCCATCCAAGCGGCGATCTAATATGGATAGTGTTAAGTTAAGTTTGGCCGGTGCGACAAACGAATGAAATTGATAAGACATAGCCTAAGCCACAAGTTGCTTTAAAAAAATTAACGAATAGGCTATTTTATACGCCATTCATGATTTAAATTAGTTTATTGAAAACAACCTACTACCCAACCGATGTTTTGCCATATCAATGATGTAGAAAAAGATTGATGCCAGAACTGCCAGAAGTTGAAACCATTCGGCGCTATTTAGCGACTCATTTAGTGGGTCAAACCATTTGCCGCGCTTTACTTTACACCAAAGCACTTAGGCGGCCTATCCCAGCGCTTAATCGCATTTTGCCTCATTTAGCGGTTAGTGACGTGAGGCGTCTTGGAAAATATCTACTCATTTGTTTTGATCAAGGCACACTGATTATGCATTTTGGTATGTCAGGTCGCCTTTATTGGACCCCAAACAACGTTAAACGATCAAAACATGATCATCTGGATATGGTTTTATCTGATAATTCGCGTTTACGCTACAATGACCCTAGACGTTTTGGGGTGCTCTTGTGGCATGTGGGTGCAATTAACCAGCATTCGCTTTTTGCAAAATTAGGACCAGAGCCGTTGAGTCAACAACTGAGCTCTTGCTATTTATATGGTTTTGCTAGCGCCAAAAAGACGGCTATTAAGCCTCTTTTACTGAATCAGGATTTTATTGCAGGTATCGGCAATATTTATGCCAGTGAAATATTATTTCGCGCCAGAATTCATCCCGCTCGATTGGCTAACAATATTGCTGATTCTGAGTGGGTTTTATTGGTGAGCGCTATCAAGCAAGTGTTAAAAACTGCGATTCAAGCAGGGGGCAGTAGCATCAAAGACTTTGTATCGGTTAATGGTCAATTAGGTGCTTTTCAAAGTCAGCATGCGGTTTATGCGCGAACTTCGCAGCCTTGTATTATTTGTGGTTCGCCCATTCAGGCTCTTTTACAAAGGCAGCGCATCAGTTTTTACTGCCCTGGTTGCCAAATATTGCCATCAGCAGGTTGTACTGGGCAAGCAAGACACTGAATGCATTACTTTGTTTTCAAGACAAACAGCAACCAGCTTTTTGCCCCAAACACACCCCCCATCGGTGGCGATAGCCTGATCAGCCACAAATGGTTCTAGTGCTGACCAGTGGCCAAATATGACAATATGTTCTATCGGACGCACGGTGGGCACTGAAAACCAAGGCACCAGTCGAGAAGGCATATCATCAATCGTGCCTTGGTATGAAAAATCCAATTTGCCTTCATGGGTTAAGCAACGCATTCTGGTGGTGACATCAATTGTTTTTCGCCAGCGAGATATATTGTCTTGTTTGGTGGGATTTGGATAGCCATAAAGCTGTGAAAAAAAATGTTGATAAGAGGGGCTTTGTAATTCCGTTGTAATTTCTGACGTGAATTCGATGGCATCGGCTACTGGCCAGCTTGGCAGTAAACCTGCATGAACAACAATATACTGACTCACCGTCAGCAAAAGCGGTTGATGTCTTAGCCAATCAAGCAAGTGTTTGCCATCATTCGCTTCAAAAATAGTGCGTAACATCTGGCTTTTATTTAGGGGTCTGCAGCCTGCTGACAAAGCCAGTAGATGTAAATCATGGTTACCCAACACTGTTTGGACGCATGAGGCATTTTTTATTGCCCATCTTAATACTTCCAGCGATTCAGCGCCTCGGTTAACGAGGTCGCCTGTTAACCACAATGTATCTTTGCCGGGATTAAAGGCAATTTTTGCGAGTAATTTTTTTAATGCTTCAAAGCAACCATGTATGTCGCCAATTGCGTAGTTAGCCATGCATTGTGTCAATCAAATGATTGGTGGGTTAATTGCTTTACAGTCTCTCTTAAAGATTTTATCGTAAAATTCTAGCGATTCAATTTTAGCGACCCTTGCATTATTTTGCATCCATAAATGGTATGCTTAACAATTAGTGATCCCACGTGAAATGTGTCATATGGTAACGAAAATTTTATTGGTGGAAGATGAGCTTGCCATTCAATCGCTCATTCTTTTTCATTTAAATCAAGCAGGTTACCAAGTTTCTTGTGCGATTGATGCTGAACAGGCATTGGTGCTTATTCGTCAGCAATTACCTGATTTACTCCTCCTTGATTTAATGTTGCCGGGCATTTCGGGAGTCGAAGTGATCCGTCGACTACGGGCGGACAAAAGAACGAGTCAAATACCGATTATTCTTTTAACGGCACGCTCTGAAGAGCAAGATAAAATCACCGGCCTTAATGCAGGGGCAGATGACTATATCACAAAGCCATTTTCACCTCGAGAATTACGCTCAAGAATCCATGCTTTATTGCGACGCAGCAAACCGCATCTTTCTGAAGAGCCACTTCATGTGGGTCATTTAGTACTTGATCCTGTTTCACAGCGCGTCAATAGCAAAACGCTACCCATTAAATTGGGACCCACTGAGTTTCGCTTGTTGCATTTTTTTATGACGCATCCGAATCGTGTGTATACGCGCACACAGCTATTGGATCAAATTTGGGGTGACCATGTGTTTATCGGAGAGCGCGCAGTCGATGTGTATATTCGGCGCTTACGTGCAGCATTGAAAGCAACGCAAGACGATAATCGACTACAGACTATTCATGGATCAGGCTATCGTTTTTCAGATTCGCTATCTGAATTACTGACATGATACCCCCGTCTATTTTGCCTCAAACCTTAAAAAGGGTTGCTTTACCCGTTGGCGCTATTGTCGGGGTAGGGATGGCATTGTATTGGACGGTCAATGGCATGATGGCATTAGTTGTTGCTTTAGGATTAACGCTTTTTTGGCTTATTTTTCATCTTTATTATATTGATTTACTCTTAACCAGACCCATTCGCTTTTATCCAAAGCACCTGACTTATGGTGTTTGGCGAGAGATTTTTAGGGTTTTTTCAAGCACACTGCGCGCCGAACGACGCAATCGGTTGCAATTTTATTTTTTACTAAAACGTATCATGGCGGTTGCGCATTTAATGCCTGAAGGGGTGATTCTTCTAGAGGCTTCTTATCGTATTCAATGGTTTAATCATGCCGCTGCCACACAATTTTCATTAAAGTATCCTGTTGATTTAGGGGCGGATATTTGTGCGCTGGTTCGCCAGCCGATACTGCAAACTTACCTTGATCAAAGTAGCCACGAAGAACCGCTAACATTGCGCTTGAGCGCTTTGTCAGCAGTAGCTTCTGTTTTATTGATTCAAGTGATCAGGTTCGGTAGCATTTATCGGTTATTGGTGCTGCGTGATGTAACCGCATTAGAAAACGCACAGACGATGCGACGGGATTTTATAGCCAATATTTCACACGAGTTACGCACACCTTTAACAGTGATCAGTGGCTTTTTAGAGACATTTTCCGACATGCCCTTGGTGGATAAAAAAACACTAAAACAGTATTTGCCCGTTATGTTGGCGCAGTCTTATCGGATGCAAACACTTTTAAATGATTTATTAATGCTCTCGCGCTTAGAAAACAATCCAGTCGTGTCTTCTCTTGAGAAAGTCGATATGCATGAACTCATTGAGACTTTATGGGTTGAAGCACTTAGTTTATCTAAAGGGCAGCATAAGCTGGACAAAAAAAATGAGGGACCGCGTTGGATGATGGGTCAGTACAATGAACTTCATTCAGCGATGGGGAATTTAGTGGCGAATGCGATTTATTACACGCCAGCGGGAGGCAGTATTTCTTTAGTGTGGACGCAACACAAAAAACATCCCGTGTTCGCTATACAGGATACCGGGATCGGTATTGCAGCCAAACATATACCGCGACTCACTGAGCGCTTTTATCGTGTTGAAAGTGGGCGCTCCAAAAAAACAGGGGGCACAGGACTGGGTTTATCGATTGTTCACCATATTGCACGACACCATCAAGCCAAATTGGTTATTATCAGCGAACCCGAAAAAGGGAGCACATTTCGCTTGGTGTTTCCAAGCATTGAACCATAATAATTCATGCTTTAATTTTTGCTGGATCGCAATAGGCAAAACTACTTGAGTTTGGTTTCTTTGTATAGCACATGCTTTCGAACAACTGGATCAAACTTTTTGATCTCTATTTTCGCTGTACCCTGACGTTTATTCTTGGTGGTGGTATAAAAATGACCGGTGCCAGCACTGGATTCGAGTTTAATTTTATCGCGCATCGCTCGCTACTTTTTGGATTGACTATGAACTGATTTTTTGGTGTATAAGCGTGGCAAAACCGCATCAATGCCTAGCTTGTCAATGAGGCGTAGTCCAGCTGCGGATAAACATAGCCTGATCCAACGGTTTTGGCTTTCCACCCAAAGCCGACGAGACTGTAAGTTGGGCAAGAACCGCCGCTTTGTTCTGTTGTGGGCGTGAGAAACATTGCAACCCACCATCGGTTTTTTGCCAGTTACTTTACAAAATTGCGTCATTACAGCCTACCCTGAAGTTCACCAAACCATATTCTATCACAAACTTTGTGATAATCGCTAATCCAATATCGCGAAATAAAAACCGGTCAAGTTGAAGCGGGGTGTGTTTATCGTTACAATGCAGATGCGAATCTTCGCAAGCTTTTTGTTGACGTTTTTAGATTGGGCGCCGGTGTATTAATGACAAAATTCATCTTTGTGACAGGTGGTGTTGTATCTTCTCTTGGCAAAGGTGTTGCCGCCGCTGCTATCGCCGCAATTTTAGAGGCACGTCATCTAACGGTGACCATGCTCAAATTAGACCCCTATATTAATGTTGATCCGGGCACGATGAGCCCTTTTCAGCATGGGGAAGTTTTTGTGACTGAAGATGGCGCCGAAACCGATCTTGACTTGGGTCACTATGAGCGCTTTATTCGCGTCAAAATGAAAAAATGCAATAATTTTACAACGGGTCAAGTATACGAATCAGTCATTGCCAAAGAAAGAAGGGGTGATTATTTAGGGGGGACTGTGCAAGTGATCCCTCATATTACCGATGAGATTAAGGCAAAAATTCATGCCGGTGCTGAAAATGCACAAATTGCAATTGTGGAGATCGGCGGGACAGTCGGTGACATTGAATCGTTACCTTTTTTAGAAGCTATTCGACAGATGCGCTCAGAATTAGGTCGGCAAAACACCCTTTTTGCTCACTTGTCTTATGTGCCTTATTTGGCTATGGCAGGCGAGATCAAGACCAAGCCAACCCAACACTCCGTTAAAGAGTTAAGGGAAATTGGTATACAGCCTGACATTTTGCTTTGTCGCATGGATCGACCCTTACCTGAGGAAGAGCGCAATAAAATTGGATTATTTTGCAATGTTGAAAAAGAAGCAGTGATTAGTTGCTGTGATGCTCAATCTGTTTATCAAGTACCCAATATGTTGCATCAAGAAGGCATTGATCGCCTCATTTGCGATCAACTGGCTTTAAAAGCCCCTGTGGCTGATTTATCTGCTTGGCATCGTATTACCAAAGCCAGCGAACAACTAACTCACTCAATTGATATTGCGATGGTGGGTAAATATGTTGATTTAACCGAATCTTATAAGTCACTTTCCGAAGCTTTAAAGCATGCTAGCATTCATACTGATACGGCTATTGCGATTCACTATATTGATTCAGAGCATATTACTCAAAAAGGGGCGGCTCATTTATTGGGTGATGTGGATGCGGTTTTGGTTCCTGGTGGTTTTGGTTCGCGCGGTGTTGAGGGGAAAATTCAAGCAGTGCGTTTTGCGCGTGAGCACCAAGTACCTTATTTGGGCATTTGTTTGGGGATGCAAATTGCGCTGATTGAATATGCAAGGCATGTGGTGGGTTGGCAAGATGCCAATTCCACTGAATTTGATGCGCATACACAACACCCCGTGGTTGCGCTTATTGAAGAATGGCTCAATTATGATGGAAAAACTCAAAAACGTCATAGTCATGTTAATTTAGGAGGGACGATGCGCTTGGGGGGTCAACACTGCCTTTTAGAAAAAGAATCATTAGCAGCGGGTATTTATAGTACCCAAGAAATTGTTGAGCGCCATCGCCATCGCTATGAAATTAATAACCACTATGTCCCTGATTTAGAAAAAGCCGGATTAAAAGTTAGCGGACGCTCTTTGGGGCCCGAACAATTGGTTGAGATGATTGAATTGCCGCAACATCCTTGGTTTGTGGCTTGCCAGTTCCATCCTGAATTTACCTCCACACCGCTTGATGGCCATCCTTTGTTTAGTGCGTTTGCCAAAGCCGCTTTGGTTTATCGTACCAAACGGCAAAAAGCAATCCCTCAATAAGAAAGCTTAATGTGACCGCCATTACCCATATCCATGCTCGAGAAATTTTGGATTCGAGAGGGAACCCAACCATTGAGGCCGATGTATTACTTACCTCAGGCACATTAGGTCGCGCGGCCGTTCCATCGGGGGCTTCTACGGGAAGCCAAGAAGCTTGCGAATTAAGAGATAACAAACTAACACGCTACTTAGGTCAAGGCGTTCAACAAGCGGTTAACCATGTGAATACTGAAATTTGCGCTGCGTTACTGGGCTTGTCTGTCAACGAACAAACCCGAATTGACCAAAGGATGATTGAATTGGATGGCACCCCTAACAAATCTCGATTGGGGGCTAATGCAATTTTGGCGGTGTCGCTTGCGGTGGCCAAAGCTGCTGCTAAAGAGGCGCAATTGCCTCTTTATCGGTATTTGAATCCAACTGCCCCCATTAGTTTGCCTGTACCGATGATGAATATTATCAATGGCGGTGTTCATGCTAACAATGGACTGAATATCCAAGAGTTTATGATTGTGCCGGCAGGCTTTACGAGTTTTCGTGAAGCATTGCGTTGTGGTGCCGAAATATTCCATGTACTTAAAAAAATTTGTCAAAAAAAAGGTTATTCAACCGCAGTCGGCGATGAAGGTGGATTTGCTCCGAATTTAAAGCAACACGAAGAAGCGATCCAATTGATTTTGGAGGCTATTGATAGAGCAGGTTATACCCCAGGCGGCGATGTTTTTATTGCGCTTGACTGTGCGGCTAGTGAATTTTATCAAGCCAATCGCTATGAATTAACGGCAGATAATTTGTCATTGGATGCGGTGGCGTTAACTGATTATTTTGCTCACTTGGTCAATTTATATCCCATTATTTCAATTGAAGACGGTATGAGTGAGATGGATTGGAGTGGCTGGCACCATTTGTCAGCAAAACTTGGCCAACATATTCAATTAGTTGGCGATGATATTTTTGTGACCAACCCTTTGATTCTTTTAAAAGGAATCCAACAAAACATTGCAAATGCCTTATTGGTTAAAATGAACCAAATTGGTACGTTGTCTGAGACATTGCAAGCGGTTCATATGGCGCATCAAGCCGGATATGCTTGTGTGATGAGTCACCGATCCGGTGAGACAGAAGACAGTACCATTGCGGATTTAGCGGTGGCGACGAATTGCCAACAAATTAAAACAGGTTCACTTTCTCGTTCAGATCGGATGGCAAAATATAATCAACTCTTGCGTATCGAAGAGGAGCTTGGGGATCAAGCCATTTATCCGGGCAAATCGGCGTTTTCCCATTTAAAATAGACCATGAATCGACTGACGGTATTAATGATTATCATTTTAATTGGCTTACAAGGATCGCTGTGGTTTGGCAAAGGCAGTGTTTGGCAGCTTTGGCAACTGAATAAGCAGTTGGCTCAAAAAACTGAACAAGTTGAGCAGCTTAAGCGACGCAACAATGCTTTGGCTGCTGAAATTAATGATTTAAAAATGGGTGATGAGGCCATTGAGGAGCGCGCTCGCAACGATTTGGGTATGATTCGCCCAGGGGAAGTTTTTTTCCAGCTCTCAAAAAGCGCGCCGATCAACCCAAGCGCGCCAAAAAACTAGGTTTTTTTATCAACAAAAATTGCTTTTAAGCGATGCATTAATTCGATAGCGTATTCTTGTGCACTACGCAGAAAAAGATGATCCACAGCCACAAGTGGTTACTGCATTGGGGTTATGAATGACAAATTCTTCGCCCTCCAAGTTTTTTTGATAATCAATTTCTGCGCCGGTGAGGTACTGATAGCTCATCGGGTCAACTAAGAAAGTAACCCCTGCTTTTTCGATAGCGATATCATCCGCATTAGCAATTTCATCAAAAGTGAACCCATATTTGAATCCCGAGCAACCGCCCCCGCTGACAAAAACGCGTAATTTCAGTGCTTGATTCCCTTCTTCTTTAATGAGTTCGCGCACTTTGTTGCAGCAGTTATCGGTAAATTGAATTGATGATGATGGCGTATCCGTTGCATGCATAAAAGTCTCCTGGCGAGTTTGATATAGGCATTGTATTCAATAGGATATTCTAACATTGACTGCAAGATTTTGTATAAACACCCCTTCATTGAGTAGGATTTTTTGTGCAAAATCTTAAAGAGCAGTTTTCAAGCATGCTAATGGACCATCTCTTTTGATTAATCATTGGTTAGCGGGGTGATTTTTAAAAAATACACTAAAAATACTATGATGGGTTATGGAGAATCGGTACAATGCACGCACTGAAATTATTTTAAGTATTGAGTCGGTTTTTGGGTGATTTGACAAAGGGAAATATTATGCGAATCGTCGTGGCCTTAGGAGGCAATGCTTTACAAAAACGTGGTGAGCCAATGACGGCTGAAAATCAACGGATTAATGTGCAAATTGCTGCTAAACAGTTAGCCAAAGTTGCTAAAGAGCATGAGCTGGTGATGGCTCACGGAAATGGACCGCAAGTTGGTTTATTAGGTTTACAAAATGATGCCTATGCGCGTCATGTGGATGCGAAGGTTACACCCTATCCCTTGGATGTTTTGGGTGCCGAAACGCAAGGTATGATTGGGTATATGATTCAGCAAGAGCTTGGCAACGAATTGCCCGCTGAGAAACCTATCGCGACTATTTTAACGCAAGTCGAAGTTGATGCGAATGATCAGGCTTTTAAAAATCCTACCAAATTTGTTGGTCCAGTTTATGATCAAGCAGAAAGCGAGCGTCTTGCCAAAGAAAATGGGTGGGTGGTTAAAGCCGATGGCAAATATTTTCGTCGCGTTGTTCCTAGCCCTAAACCTAAACGTATTTTTGAAATACGTCCGATCAAATGGTTAATTGAAAAAGGAACCATTGTGATTGCAGTCGGTGGCGGTGGTATACCGACTATGTTTGATCAAAGCGGTAAAAAGCTCTCAGGTATTGCTGCTGTCATTGATAAAGATTTAGCTTCTTGTTTATTAGCCCGAGAAGTTAATGCCGAGTACTTTTTGATTGCAACGGATGTCACAGCTGTTTTTGTTGACTGGGGTACACCCCAGGCTCGTGCCATCAAAATGATCCATCCCGATGAATTAAGTCGGATGGCCTTTGATGCAGGTTCCATGGGCGCTAAAGTTGACGCAGCTTGTGAGTTTGCAAGACTCAGTGGAAAACGTGCCGTGATTGGTGCTTTAGAAGATATTGACAAAATTATTCATGGGCAAGCAGGCACTATTGTTTCGACTGAAAAAGCAGGCATTGAGTGGTATTAGTTTGCTAAAGCCCAAAAGAAGCGGCGCTTGTTTTGTGATGCAATTGGCTCGCTAGTGACGGATACGCCAATCAAGTGCCGTATCAAATGCTCGATTGCGTGTGATGGCTTGCGTCAACTCTGCCGGGTCACTACCCAAGAAAGTGATGCTCTGTTTGGCTCTGGCGAGTGCAAAATCTAGCCATTGGCGATCTAAGGTTTCTTGTTTGGCCTCTAAGCATAGCCAGATATGGTTAAAGGTAAGTGAATGGCCTTTATAAAGCGGTAAGACAAATGCCGTGGCGCATTTGGGAAGATGCGTTGGGCAAAAGCAATCAAAGCCATTGCCATTCACTTTAGGAAAAAATACTTTTAAGCCTTCTTCAGTGGGTAAGGTCAGTCCAATATCATCAATGAACAGCGTATCAATACTGTTTTTAGTGATCACCCGAACAGGGCGGCCAATATACCAATCCTCGTGAGGTGCTTTGTGCCCCATTTTTTCTAATAAGTAGTCTTGTTGTTGGTTGAATTGATAAAAAGTCTCGGCGGTTAAGGTGAATAACATAAAATCTTCAAAAGCGGCGAATACTGATTCAGGGTCTGCCTTTTTGGCTGTTGCTAAATAGTTGCTTCGTTTTGCTAAGGCTTCTTGCGCTAATTCGTCAGATACTAAGCGCCAAGCTGTTTGAGAGATTGAAGTGTCGTTAATATGGGCAAACGCATCTTTAGCGTGTCCTGCCATGACTAATTTTGCCAATTGGTCGATGGCAATAGGGCGGCCTAAGCCCGCTTTTTTATTGAGCACAACCATACAATCTGACAATGGATCCGGTTTTTTTGTGTGACTGAGCGTTGAATTGAATGAACAACCGATTTGGTTAAGCCAATTAATGGTTGTGGCCTGATAGGTAGGTGTGTGATAAATTTCTGTTAAAATATTGTGGCAAGGTGCATAAGTAAGTTGTGCGCGGTCCCCTAACAAAATAAGGCGTGTGTTGCTATCTAAGGCATCAACGAGCTGTGCCATTTGTTCTATGTCAACTAAAGAAGCTTCATCCACAATGACTGCATCGTAAAACAAAGGATTTTTTGCAGCAGGGTGGGTTGCATATTTTGGGATATGAGTGCCAAGGCATTGATTCAGTGTGGTAATTTGGATTGAAAAAATAGTTTCCGTATTTTTTAGCAGGGTAGCGTGAATGGCATTGATTGTTTTGTTCAGTTTTTTAACCCCTTGATGATTGGGGGCAACAATGGCGATACGGGCTGTTTTTTTGTGATTGTGTAAGGCAAATTGGATGAATAAAGCGGACAAAAAGGCTGCTAGCGTTGTTTTTCCAGTACCCGCGCTACCGCTGACAATCAGCAGTTTTTTGCGTAAAGCAAGCGCCAAAATAGCTTTTTGATCCGGTGGGCAATCACCCAATAGTGAGGCTAGTAATTCAGCGACAATTTTTGGATCAATCGAATCGGTGATTTTGGCTTGCAACAAAAAGTAGCGAGCGATTTTTTGTTCAGCGAACCAAAGGCGTGCAAAATAAAGTCGATTGTTTTCTAAAAGAAGTGGAGCTGGTTTTTCTGCAGAGCCAACCAATGGTTTTATGCTGGCTAACTGCAATGCTTCTTGTTGATTTATTTTAAGATAAATGGCGCCTTTTTGATACGCCTCAAGCAATTTTTTGATAAAAGGCATGGCCATTGGTAAGTTCTGAGGTGCAAGCCGGCTCAGTAATCCGGCTAGTTGATCACTGAGCGTTGCTAGGTTTTTTTCTGAAGCAAAAAAAGGCATCATGTTGAATTAAATTTGTTGGCAATGGCCCAAGTAGCGAGTAGATTAGACCGTAAATGAAAATAGAGAAATTATAAATCCGCTTTAAAAAAAATTTAATGTCCATTACGTTTTATTGTCCAATTTTTGCCTATGATATGGCTTATGGAAAAAATAATGAAGAGAATTCCTTTAACTATTCGTGGCGCTGAACTTTTAAAGCAAGAGTTGCAGCGCTTAAAAAATGAAGAACGACCTAACATTATTCAAGCCATTGCCGAAGCAAGGTCGCATGGTGATTTGTCAGAAAACGCTGAATACCATGCCGCCAAAGATCGCCAGGGGTTTATAGAAAGTCGTATTCAAAAAATTGAGTACACTTTGTCTTTAGCTGATGTGATCGACTGTTCCGCATTTGCTGACCACAAAAAAGTTGTTTTTGGTGTCTGCGTTCACTTAAAGGATCCGAATACCGAAGGGCAGTTTCAGTACCAAATTGTGGGGGAGGAAGAAGCCAATATCAAAGAAGGGCTTTTGTCGGTTACTTCACCTTTAGCCAGAGCATTAATTGGCAAAGAGATCGGTGACCTCATCGAAGTGGTGGCTCCTAACGGCAAGCGAGAATATGAAATTGTGGCCATTTTCTGTGACTCAAATGACCCGCAAAATCATTAGGTGAGTATCATTGGTTATATCTTCTAAAAAGCCAAAGGCTTGGCTTTCTCGACATATGAACGATTGCTGGGTCAAGCGTGCGCAACAGTCAGGCTATCGTTCTCGCGCCGCCTATAAATTGTTAGCAATTAATGAGCAAGATCATTTATTTAAACCGGGTATGATGGTGATTGATCTGGGTGCGTCGCCCGGCAGTTGGTCGCAGGTTGCTCGACAACTCATTGAGCCGGCGGGTTGCGTTTTAGCATTGGATCGGTTACCGATGCAGCCCATAGAGGGTGTTGAGTTTATTTTGGGTGACTTTGCTAACGAAGAAACAAAAAAAGCGTTAACTTTATTAATGCATGGTCGACAACCATCTCTTGTAATATCGGATATGGCACCCAATATTTCTGGCCATAATACCTTAGATCAGGGACGCATTTTTAGTTTAGCGCATTTAGCTCTTGAGTTTTGCCAGGATTATTTAGCAGTCGGGGGCAATTTTGTCGTCAAAGTGTTTCAAGGTGAAGATTTTGTGGCTTATTTAAGTGAGCTAAAGCGTGTTTTTAAAAAGGTGATGAGCCGAAAGCCGCAAGCATCGCGTAGCGACTCAAAAGAGATATTCCTAGTGGGGAAATATAAGGTTTGATACAATAAAGCCATTTGGATTGTTTGGGATCGCTGTTTGCAATAAAACAGATCGCATTGAATCGGTTTATGTCACGTGTTGATTAGGGGGATTCTGTGGGAAAGAATTTAGGTAAAAATCTCATCGTTTGGATTTTAATTGGCCTTTCATTGATGGCTATTTTTAATTATTTCCACAAAAAAACGGCTGACGACAAACAACAGATTATTTATTCGCAATTTATTCTCCATGAAGTGCGCGCTGGCAAAGTCCAGTTAGTGACCATGGAGGGCGACCAAACGCGCACAGGGCAGTGGTTAAAAGTCAAGCGTAAAGATGGGACTATTTTTTCAACTTATGCGCCTGCTAACGATGAAATGGTGCCCGAGTTACTTAAAAATGATGTTGCCTTTGAAGCCAAACCCGCTAAAGAGCAATCCTTGTGGATGCAAATCTTTATTAGCTGGTTCCCCATGCTCTTGTTAATCGGTCTTTGGTTTTTCTTTATGCGACAGATGCAAGGCGGTGGCAAGGGAGGGGCTTTTTCTTTTGGTAAAAGTAAAGCGCATTTGCTCGACAAAGATAAAAACACGACAACGTTTAGTGATGTGGCTGGCTGCGATGAGGCCAAAGAAGAGGTGAGTGAAATTGTTGATTATTTGAGTGACCCTAAGCGCTACCAGCATTTAGGGGGGCGCATTCCGCGCGGTGTCCTGCTTTATGGCAACCCTGGTACAGGTAAGACACTGCTAGCCAAAGCCATTGCAGGGGAAGCGAAAGTCCCTTTTTTTAGTATTTCGGGTTCTGAATTTGTGGAGATGTTTGTCGGTATTGGTGCTTCTCGTGTTCGCGACATGTTTGAGCAAGCCAAAAAAAGTGCCCCTTGCATTATTTTTATTGATGAAATTGATGCGGTGGGTCGGCAGCGTGGGGCGGGTCTTGGTGGAGGAAACGACGAGCGCGAACAAACGCTGAATCAACTATTGGTTGAGATGGATGGTTTTGAGACCAATTCAATGGTGATTGTGATTGCAGCGACGAACCGGCCCGATGTTTTGGATCCGGCTTTACAGCGTCCTGGGCGCTTTGATCGGCAAGTGGTTGTTCCGTTGCCTGATATTCGAGGCCGTGAGCAAATTCTGAATGTTCATATGCGTAAGGTGCCGGCTGGAAAAGATGTGAAAACCGAGATATTGGCGCGAGGGACACCGGGTTTTTCAGGGGCCGATTTGGCCAATTTGGTCAATGAAGCCGCACTTTTTGCAGCGCGTCGCAATAAACGTTTTGTTGACCACGATGATTTTGAGTTTGCCAAAGACAAGATCATGATGGGCGCTGAACGGCGAAGTATGGTGATGTCAGAAACAGAAAAACGCAATACCGCTTACCATGAATCGGGTCATACGGTGGTGGCTAAACTGCTTCCTAAAACGGATCCTGTTCATAAAGTCACTATTATTCCGCGCGGTCGCGCTTTAGGGCTGACGATGCAACTGCCCAAGGAAGACCGCTATGCTTATGACAAGGAATATTTGTTGAACAGTATGGCGATTTTTTTTGGGGGGCGCATTGCTGAAGAATTGTTTATGAATCAAATGACAACCGGTGCATCCCATGATTTTGAGCAAGCCACTCAACTGGCTCGCAATATGGTGACACGCTATGGTATGAGTGATTTGATGGGGCCGATGGTTTATGGAGAAAACGAGAGTGAAGTATTTTTAGGCCGATCGGTGACGACGCATAAAACTGTTTCTGAGCAGACTTTGCAACAAATTGATACTGCAATTCGTGACTTAGTGAATCAACAGTATCGGTTAGCACGAGGTTTGTTAGAAGAAAATCGCGATAAAGTTGAAGTCATGGCAAAAGCGTTATTAGAGTGGGAAACCCTCGGTACGGAGCAAATTGATGACATCATGGCGGGTAAAAAGCCCACTGCACCTAAAAAAATATTGATTGTTCCTGCCAAAAAAATGGTGAGCAAATCAACCGGTGCTTTAGCCAAAAAAATCAGCCCGCTCAAACGCGAAAAGCAAGCAGCTAATAAAAAGCCTGCAAAATTAGCCAAACCGCGCGCAAAAATAACCGCTTCGAAGGGCGCCAAAAAAACTAAGCCCTAGTTTTGTGAGATGTTGAGTCGTTTGCAGATGGATTGTTGATTGACTACTGTTAAATGGATTGGTTGCTTTTATGATTCTTCATCACCCTTTGATTATTTTAGGGTCAGGCCCTGCCGGTTACACAGCTGCCATTTATGCGGCTCGGGCGAATCTTGCCCCTTTTCTGATGACGGGTTTTGCCCAAGGCGGGCAATTAGTGACAACAACCGAAGTGGATAATTGGCCAGCGGATGTCGATGGTGTGGGTGGCGTTCAACTCATGCAGCGCTTTGAAAATCATGCGAAGCGATTTGGAACGCATATTATTCTTGACCATATTCATACGGCGCAACTGACCGAAAAGCCTTTTTTATTAACGGGGCAAACAACACAATACACTTGTGATGCATTAATTGTTGCAACCGGTGCTTCAGCCAAGTATTTAGGGTTACCTTCTGAAGAAAAATTTAAAGGAAAAGGAGTTTCTGCTTGCGCAACCTGTGATGGATTTTTTTACAAGAATAAACCGGTTGCCGTCATTGGGGGCGGCAATACTGCCATTGAAGAGGCGCTTTATCTATCCAGTATTGCAAGTACTGTTGTATTAATTCATCGTCGCAAAACTTTTCGCGCAGAAAGTATTCTTCTTGACCAGATGGAAAAAGAAGTGGCTAAAGGTAAAATTGTACGCAAACTCAATGCGACGCTAGAAGAAGTATTGGGTGACGAAAATGGCGTGACAGGGATACGGATTCTAAATCAGGACAAGCAAGAAGAACTAATCAATTTACATGGTCTTTTTATTGCCATTGGTCACCAGCCCAATACCGATTTATTCAAAGGGCAACTGAATATGGATAGCAGCGGTTACTTGATAACGCAAGGCGGGAGAAATGGGCAGGCAACGGCCACTAACATCCCCGGTGTATTCGCAGCAGGGGATGTGCAAGACTCTGTTTATCGTCAAGCAGTCACCAGTGCAGCTTCAGGATGCCAGGCAGCATTAGATGCAAAAGACTATCTTTCTCGCAACCCACGCTAGATAATGAATTGCCGACACCTAACCATCAGAATCTCTGATATTACTAAAAAACAACCTTCCTCAACGAATTCTATTGAGGATAGTCCAAAAGAAGAGCGTTTTGCGCAACTTTTTTCAGATGCCATTCCTTTAAAAACTTGCAATAAAGCAATTTTTAAACCCACCACTCAAAAACCATCTTCCTTAGGCAACATTAAGTCCAGCAAGGTACGTTATATTGCTTCTGATTCCATTGATACACTGGATGCACCGACCACTTACTTAAAAGCTAATTGCGATAAAAGTCTTTTACGAAAACTTAAAAAAAACGCTTATCCAATTGGCGGTCAAATTGATATTCATGGTTGCAATCGTTTTGAAGCACAAGAAGAGCTGAGTCATTTTTTTGCTACAACCACAGCGAATTGCGTATTAGTGATTCATGGTCGTGGATTAACGGTAAGTGGAAGACCGATTTTAAAAACTGTGGCAAGAGCTTGGTTGACTCAGCAAGAATTTGTGTTGGCTTATTGTGAAGCAAAGCCCAATAATGGTGGGGAAGGGGCTGTATTAGTTCTCTCAAAGCAAAGGTAGATTCTTTGGCGCTATTTTATATTTACCAAATCACTTCTAGTATGGTATAGTACCGCTCTTAACTGTGCTCTTAATTGCATGGCACCAAATAGAGGAATTTAAATGGCCAAAATACTTATTTTACTTCTACGCTTATTAAAGTCTTTTAATTTCCTAGTGCCAATTATTCAAATTGAGCATTTTCAAGTTCCGCAGTTTAATAGCGAAGATCAAGTAATTATAAATATTTCTATCACATTGTTAATTTTAATCGTAAGAATTTTTGATATCTATTCAAAGAGAAGCTAATAATAACTCAGCATGATACACTACTCACTACTACCACTTCATCACTTAGAAGTGATTGTTCCGACACCCCACCATCGGAATGTCTGATATCATTTTAATCCTCCTGATTAATTAAAAATACTAGTTCCGACACCCCACCATCGGAATGTCTGATATCATCGTAGGGCGTCTGACAATTCCATGGATTAGGTTCCGACACCCCACCATCGGAATGTCTGATATCATCACTAGCGGCACACCTGCGTTGCCATACAAGTTCCGACACCCCACCATCGGAATGTCTGATATCATAAGAAAGCTGAAGATGCTTTTGAGGCTCTTGTTCCGACACCCCACCATCGGAATGTCTGATATCATAAATAATTTTGCTTTCATCGTCCAAGTCGAGTTCCGACACCCCACCATCGGAATGTCTGATATCATTGCTTTTTGTATTGCTCTTCACGAAACGCTGTTCCGACACCCCACCATCGGAATGTCTGATATCATTGTTTGTGGCAAAGTAATCGCTCAATGATGGTTCCGACACCCCACCATCGGAATGTCTGATATCATCTATAAAACGCAACCCTTTGATTTGGTTGCGTTTTTATTTTAAAAAAGTTCAATTTGCTCTGGTGCATTTGGTTTTTTTCTAGTCGCTTTGCTACCAAAAAACTCCTTTGTCATACCGTATTGCTTGTCTGTAACGATAAAAAAAGATATTTGTGCCCCGTTGGGAATTGTGAACCGTAATCGCGCAATAACCGCTTCAGTTGCCGATAAAGTTGGAAAATGTCGCACATAAAGTGAGTTTTGCAATTGTATAAAATTTTCTCGTAGCAAAGATTTGCGAAAAATAGTGTAATCATGTCTTGCTTCGGGGCTTGTCATAGGGCAATCATACACGGCTATTACCCACATTACTCGCCAACCGTTAATGCCCATTTTTCATATGAAGGCAATACAAGAGGTAACACTGTTTTTTTACCATCAAGATTATCCAATATTTTCGCAAAGCTACTAATTGTTGTGTCAATTGCAGTAGGTACACGATAATCACATTTTTCAAAAGGTATATCTAAAATTAAGGCTTGTAAAATTTCTTTTTTTGCTGATCCATCAAATTCCTGATTTTGATTTTCAATGATATTTTTGACTACTTGCCATTCAATTAGAAAACGGTACGGTTCAATAAAATCATCTGCTAGATTGAATGGATTTTGCAAATTGCGATGACCAAGTCCTATGCAACCATTTAGACCAATACAAATTAAGCTACGACAAATCATGGAACGTAATACCGCATAACCAAAATTCAGTCGAACATTAATTCCGTCATCTGCGCCTTGCTTGATACGATTAAATTGCTTACAAAAAAGATGTTTCCAATAGTGTCGAGCTCCTTGTCCTTCGCATTGTCCAGAGTCGCCCGGTTCAACTAGGGCGGCTAAGCGTTGTAGAAATAGATAGCCAGTTTTGTTTAGTGCTTTTAGAGTAGCCGCCTCACTTAATAAGCGGCCTTTGACTAGTTGTTGCCACAAAATACCCCTTAATGGTTGGTTGTTAAGTTTCCATTGTTGGAATAAGCGTAATGTTTGGCGCATAGGAGCCAATAGAGGATAAAGCTGTGCAATCGGCTGATGTTTATTGTCAACAAATAATACAATTACCCCCGATTCTGCCAAAATTTGAATTGCCTGTACCGATACAGTGATCGCCGGGTGATGCAAGCAAAGTACATCAATATCAGCTGGCAAAATATAAGCTGGGTCTAATTTTTGGCGACGAATCACTAAACGCCCAATATCAATACATAGATACGCTTGATGCTCAATTAGTAAAATTCGATGTTGAGACATAATTAGACAAGCTGAAGATTGAGTAAGTTTTTACCAGAAACCGTTTTGCGTACCTTGGCTTTTTCTAATTCACTCACAGTTCTTGCTTCAGCAATAGGGAAAAGAAATAAGGTGCCATCTGATTGGGCGCTATATTTTCCTATGACGTATTTTAGATTATCGACTTTATTTAGTACAACATCCCCCTTAAAGAATCGAACAACATCTTTTTCTTGGGTTTTTACAAAGCCAATGTTCTTAGCTTCTTGATAGGCAACAAGTTTTGTTGTTGGTTTTCCATTTTTAATTCGTAATTCTAAGTAAGCGTATCCATTATTCAATAGATATTTTTTATGTGTGCCATTTCGGCTTGTGTGTACGATGCAATTAGCTTCCTTGGTATAACGTTTAGCAAAACAAAGCACTTTCCAAATTTTAGTTTTGTAAGCTGGATAAAAAATAGGTTCGCATAGTGCCTCTTTGTAATTTTTACCACTTTCCATGCCTTCTTTAAAAGCTTTTTCAACAATTGCTTTGACAGTGGGACTTACTATACTTTCAATATTTTTATTGGTTTTGTCGAGCGATTTTGAGTCTATCAAATCTTTTAGTGATTTATGTATGGTTAATTGAGATTGCTCACCATCTTCTTTGTCGAGTGTTCCGTAGGCATGATCTTGAAAAAATTTTCCATTCACGTTGTGATCTGATTTATAGTGAACATGACAATCTTGGATCATCTTTGAAGCTTGGTCTCGAATATTGGGTAAGGGTGGCTCAATGGATAAATCGCCTTTAATTCTTGTGCCGCTTTCTTTGGGTTTTTTATATTCATCCCTACGGTTTTCTGTTAAATTTTTATAGAGACTGCGATCAGTAAGAGCAATTATTAAAGCATCTATAGCATGGTGACGACGATCAATACGTTTATTCAGTTTTTGATCAGTCGCTTCCAACCTATTAGCTGAATGACCTTCCCACTGTAGTTTATGCTGCTTGAATGTTTCTTGCGAAATTTTTTTACCTTGAGTATCTAATATTTCCAGACCTTCTTGCAATCTAGCTTCTGGAATTACAGTTTCCAATGACCATTTTCTGCGCAATGTTGCGGTGAATTGTCCTCGCGATACCGATACAGATTTTGCAATGGTTCTGAGCCATTTGGATACTGCTTTAGATATCCAAGATGTTTGTTGTCGCTGCCTGTCAACAAAGTCATCAATTGTTTCTTCTTCTTCAATCCAGTCTTCCATTAATAAGAGCTGTGATTTTCTCTTAAACATTTGTTTCTTTGCGAAGTCTTTTTTGATGTTTGCTTTTGTGGCTTGTTCTTCAAAATTTTTAGCGGCATTTTTTACGGCTTCCCATAGGTCAGGATCATTTCCAAATGCTTGCCATGGTGTTTGATTTTTCTTTTTTGTGTTACAAGTAGTGTGCGCCAGAACAATTTCACTTTGTTTTTGGCCAACCTGTGTCCATGAACGCGGTTGAATATGCTCAAAATTTGTCACTCGACCATCGAAAACATCGCTTACTTTAATTACTCCACCACAGTAGGGGCACTTGTTATTTTGCGTTTCCCACAATCGATATTTTTTAATATTGGTATCGGTTGCTTTTTCGTCGCGTTCGGTAATCTCTTTTGCTATTCTTTGGTTATCTAGTTCGTTTTGTGCTCTGCGTTTTTCGTGCTCATTTCTAGCATCAATTCCCATATTAACTTCTCTTACCATTTCAATAATAATTTCTTTTGGACTTTCTCCTAATTTATTAATGCATTCGTTTATTACATTGCGCAGCTCACGCAGCGCAATATCAACAACAACGCTTCCAGTTCTAGATGGTTTATCTAAACGATCTAGTAGACTTGCTGGTTTTTTAAAGTAATCTGGATAACAAACACGAATCGCAGTATCTTCATCTACCTTACCATAAAGCTCTATATTAGTATCGTCAGTATCAGCTGGCCACCAGGGATTTTTAAGCCATTCATTTAGTTTATTTAAAGCTTTGATAGAATAACTACTTCGGCCAGCCTCAAAGTCCATTTTAGAAAATCGATCATAAGCCTCATTCGATCTTAGTTTATCAATAAATTCGATAACTTCCTGGGCAAATTGCCGACAAACTAAAGATTTTGCTCCTCTAATTTTGAGATGCCATTTATCATCTTCAAGAATTTCTGGACTTCCTAAATCAGCCAAGAAATTGATTATTGTTGTTTGTGAATTTTCTGACAACGCGTCCCATGATTCCAACAGCCCTATTTTTTTCCAAACGGCAATTGTTTTGTTGCCGATTAGATATCTGCGATGTTGTGATAAATTAAGTTTCCTTTGTTTTTCGTCTTGCAATCCAGCTTCTTTAAGAGCCTGATTGATGTTTTCAAATGATACTTTCCCATCACTATTACTGGGGGTTTCTAATAATTTACGCAGTACATTTAATTGCTCTTCGCTCAAAAGCTCTCCGTTTTTGGAGCCCCACCGCAAATCACGTAGGGTTTTTTCAATTCTAAAGTTTTGTGCTGCCATATGAGCGCGCGGTGCTCGTGGTAAGTTTTTTTCTAGCCCACATTTACCCACTGCTGCAGCTGGCGATTTAAGTGGACGTTGGTAGAAAATAGCACTATTAAATTTATCTTTAATAGATTGAGTTTTTAGTAGTGGGTGATATTTTGCCTGATTTTCCCAAATTTGCTCAAATTCCTCTTTTACCATCTGACGTAATGCACAAAGTGGTTCATGATTTTCTGGATGTTCTGCGCCTAACTTTGTCGGCAAACCCATCATCATGCGGCATTCGTATAAATATTCTCCGAGTGTCACAGAGGGTAATTTTTTTGTTGTCGCTAATTCTTGCATAGCTAACTGGAGCTTATCGCTTTTGTCTTTTACTTTCCCCTTCTTTTTTTGACTGAAGCTACCCGGGTAACCGCGCCGTTTTGCCAATTGCAATAAAACTCGATAAAAATCTGTTAATTCAATACGTTGACGTGCTGCTTGAGCTCTTAGTGCAATTAAATTCTGTCTAGTGTTTGGCAATAACTGAGTTTTATCCAATTTTAAAAGAGAAGCTAATTGCGCAATACCTCTTAATCGTCTAGCGCGACGATCTATTTGTTTTCGTAATTGGCGAGCTTGTCGTCTATCAGCTTTTTTGAGTACTAACCCACCACTGGCATTTCTTTGGACTGGTTCTGGAAAAATACGCACAGTATGCCATACGATTGCTGAGGGCTTATTGTCCTGAAGAGACACTGCTACAGCACCAATTGAAGCGGTACCCAAATCAAGACCTAAACGATAACTCATAAAAAAATCCTTAACGCTTGCTAAATATACAAAATCCCAATACAATCCTCACGATATCAGATATTCCGATGGTGGGGACTGTCGGCAACAAGGCGAGCACTTTGTGCCACGCCGACTGATACTGGTGGCGACTTCGGTCGCCACTTTTTTTTGCTTATAGATTTTTATGCGACCAAAAATCTATAAATAGCTTCAAACTGACTGTAGTGTACAATTTCTTGATTTATTTATCAAATTGTGCGTTTCTGATGAAACTAAATACCAAAATTGGATTTCGTGAGAAGCTTCCTATTTGAGTTAAATGATTTGTAATTAGATTGAGGTGGATTACGCATTATATAAAACACTTCAATAATTCAAAAAACCCCGCTTGCTTAACAAAAGCAAGAGGGGTTTTTAAACAAACTATTCTTAGCTTTTTAGATACTTGGCAACATATTGCCGCATCCCGATCCAATAAACACCACTAGAAATAAACAAACCTATAAACCATGCATAGGTATAAATTTCTTTCCAGATTGATGCAATATTTGCGAAAGCCTCAGGGGCAGCTGCATTTAAAAATCCAGGAATATTAGGTAACACACCGACAACAAAAGCAATCACAGCCACCTTATTCCATCCTGAACTATATTGGTAAATTCCTTTGCTTGCGTAAAGATCTTTTACTTCGAGTTTTTTGTTACGAATAACAAAGTAGTCAACAATCAAGATGCCAGCAATAGGGCCCAGAAGAGCAGAGTAGCCAACTAACCATACATAGATGTAGTTATCAGTTGATGCAAGCAACTTCCAAGGCATCATAGCAATAGCAATCCCGGCTGTGATGTATCCACCTGTTTTATAGGAAATTAATTTTGGATTCAGTGATGAGAATCCGTAAGCGGGACCAACCAAGTTAGCGGCTAAATTGACACTCATCGTATCAACAAGTAGCACGGTTAATGCTATTAATACGACAATACCTGTCATGCGCTCAGCTAAAATTGTAGGGTCCCATATTGCCTCCCCATAAATGATAACAGTAGCAGAAGTCACAATAACTGCTAAGAGCGATAAGGCAGCCATAGGAGCTGGTAAACCAATAGCTTGACCAACTATTTGGTCTTTTTGAGATTTTGCAAAACGCGTAAAATCAGGGATGTTTAAGGCAAGTGTCGCCCAAAATCCAATCATTGCCGTTAAAGAAGGCCAAAACACCTGCCAAAACTGACCTTCCTTAGGGCCACCCTCAACAAATTGGGAGGGTTGATCTAAGATGGGGCCGAATCCACCTGCTTTTTCATAAACCCACCAAAGCAAAGCAAAGCAAATGATAATTTTTAAAGGAGCGGTATAGGTTTCTAGATCTCGGATGGAATTCATACCGTGAATAACAAAATAAAGCTGCAAACCCCAAAATATAAAAAAACAAATCAATTGGGCTAAATTAATATCCAAAAATGGAATGACTTCTCCGCCAATGGAGCCCCCCAGGATTAACTTACCTAAGGTATAGATCATCTGGCCACCAATCCAAGTTTGGATGCCATACCAACCACAGGCCACAGCGGAACGCAAAAATGCAGGCAGTTTTGCGCCTGATGTACCGAATGAGGCTCGCATCAAAACCGCCGAAGGAATGCCGTACTTTACCCCAGCATGACCAATTAACAGCATGGGAACTAGCACAATAACGTTTGCTAAAAACATAGTCCAAACCGCTTCATCCCATGACATCCCTCCATTAATAAGACCAGAGGCAAGCATATAGGCCGGTACACACATGACCATTCCAATCCACAAAGAAGCGAAATGATACCATCGCCAAGTATGGTCTTTGGCTTGGGTTGGCGCCAAGTCTTTGTTCCATAAGTCTTCATGGTGATCTAGTTTTTCTCGAGGCATCCTAAATTCTCCTTAAGGATTCTTACATTTTGTTGTGATGTTTTTAAAGGTACCGCTTAAAGGCAAACTGGTTTTAAAAAAGCGACGCTAATCCAATCCATCTATTATCAATCGCAAAGTATTTTGCGACCAATTATACACTATCGAATTGATCAACAAAACAAAACCGATCTCCCAACAAAAAAGCCGAACATTTTTTGCCCGGCTTTTTGATGAATCAAAAACTAGTCACCCAAAGTAGCGACCATAATAGCTTTGATGGTGTGCATACGGTTTTCAGCTTGCTCAAAAGCGATATTACAGCCACTTTCAAAAATAGCTTCAGTGACTTCAATTCCATTGATAAGTTCAGGGTAAGTTTTTGCAATTTCTTGGCCGACTTTTGTTTCAGTGTTGTGAAAAGCAGGCAAGCAATGCATAAATTTAACTTTTTTGTTGCCTGAGGCTTCAATTAACGCTTTATTCACCTGAAATGGCATTAATAATTTAATCCGTTGATCCCAAGCTTCGATGGGCTCACCCATTGAGACCCATACATCCGTGTGAATAAAGTCAACACCCTTGACCGCAACTTTTGCGTCATCAGTCACTAGTAGGCGCGCACCAGTTTCTTGGGCAATTTTTTGGGCTTCTTGAATTAATTTTTGATCGGGCTGCAGGTTTTTGGGTGCGCCAATTCTCACATCCATTCCTAATAAACAACCAATGATCATTAAAGAATTGCCCATGTTATAGCGTGCATCCCCCACATAAGCATAAGCAATATCGGTCAGTGGTTTATTAGCATGCTCAGTCATGGTTAGTACATCGGCCAGCATTTGCGTGGGATGCCAAATATCGGTTAGACCATTGTAAACGGGTACACCCGAATATTGTGCCAAATCCTCGACCATTTTTTGACTAAACCCACGATACTCAATGGCATCGAACATACGACCTAATACGCGTGCTGTATCTTTCATTGATTCTTTGTGACCAATTTGCGAACCGGATGGATCCAAATAAGTCACATGAGCCCCTTGATCGTGAGCGGCCACTTCAAATGCACAACGAGTTCTTGTGGATGTTTTTTCAAAAATCAGGGCAATATTTTTACCGACTAAGCAAGGCACTTCTGTGCCACTATATTTGGCCTGCTTTAAGTCGCGAGCCAGACTCAACAAATAATGTAGTTCGCGTGGTGTAAAATCAAGCTCTTTTAAAAAAGAGCGATGGCGTAAATTAAAAGCCATAAAAAAATCTCCTTAAGCTATATAGGGTCGTTTGCTTTAACCGATAAGTGTTAGGACGATTAACTGTCCTAACACTTATACGATTTTAGAATCAAACAATTAATTAAATGGTGACTTCGTCACGCAATAAAGGGCAAGTCATGCAATGACCACCACCACGACCACGACCCAGTTCAGCAGAAGGAATTTCAATAAATTCAACCCCTGCTTTTCTTAAAATGCTATTGGTTTGCGTGTTGCGATCATAGCCAATGACTTTACGACGATCTAGTGCAATCACATTAATCCCATCGTCCCACTGTTCGCGTTCGCGCCCAAAGATATCACCGCCAACTTTTAGCACTTCCACTTTAGAAAGTTTAAGTGATTCTTGATAGACATCCACGATATGTTTGCCTTCGTGTCTTTCGTAGCGAACTTCTCCTGCTTTATCGGCTGCATAAATGCTGGTGCAAACAATTTGATCAACTACATCAGGGAAAGTGTTAAGCAAGTCCACATCCAAAACAGAAAACACCGTATCTAAGTGCATGGCTGAACGCGAGCGCGGCATTTGGCAAGCGATGACACGATTTGCCCCTCTGGATTGACCCAGCACCGCTTGGGCGACTTGTTCAACCGCTTGAGGGGAAGTACGCTCTCCCATGCCGATGAGTACCACGCCATTGCCAATAGGCATGACGTCACCGCCTTCGAGGGTTGCAAGACCATAATCAGTATCTGCGTCACCCCACCAAACTTTAACGTGACCTGCAAAATGTGAGTGGAACCTGTAAACGGCTTGCATAATCAATGTTTCTTGACGACGCGCAGGCCAATACATCGGGTTGACAGTAACGCCCCCATAAATCCAACAACTCGGATCACGTTGGAACAATGAATTGGGGATGGGCGGAAAGACAAAATCCGCATCTTGTAAGTAATTACCGAGCAATCCGGTGGTTTTAAAAGGCAACTCAAGTCGCGCTAATCCACCAATAAGATAATCGGCTAATTGTTTAGCGGGTAGGGTGTCCAACCAAGATCGAACATCTTTTGCTAGCTCAGGACCGAGTGTTTTTGGGGTGATTTTGCGATCTAAAATCCATGCTCGCGCGTTACTCTGGGCGAGTGTTTCAGCTAGCGCATCATGTAATTCAATGACATGAGCGCCACTTTTTTTAAGCTCCTCAACAAAAAACGCATGATGTTTTTGGGCTTGCTCAACCCAAATCACGTCATCAAACAACAAATCATGGCAGTTGTCCGGTGTGAGCCTTGCGTGAGCAAGGCCTGGTCGACAGACCATCACATCTTTCAATTTACCGCATTCAGAATGTACGCCAAAGCGATCCATAATATTTCCAATTTTCAAATTAAATTGAGAATTATCAAAAACTTATCCCGTTAAAGCCACATCGCCAATAGCGCCCGTTGTAATCCAAAGATACGCTGCATAAACTGCCAAGATGACAATCAAAGCGGCTAAGAAGGCTTCGTAGCCTTTAAAGGGTTGTTGGTTTTGCTCGCGCTTTGCCCACCAGTAAAACAGTAAACCGGGCGCATAAAAGAGCATCGCAGCTAAGAGGTATGACAGGCCAGCGGCATAAATAAGCCATATTCCGTAAGCCGAAGCAATGAATCCCACGAGGATATCTTTCACGACTTTGCCTTCTTTATAGCCATCTTCATTAATAGCTACTTTGAGTGCAAATAGGCCGCTTAACAAGTAAGGTACGAGGATCATCGAAGTGGCCAGCAACATCAAGGTGCCATAACCGGCCTTACTTTTTAAAATCCAAAGCAACGATAGTTGCACTAAACCATTTGTTAGCCATAATGCAGCTGTGGGGGCACCATTTTTATTAAGTTTGCTAAATACTTTGGGAAATACCCCGTCTTTTGCCGCAAGGTAAGGGGTTTCTGCAGCCAACAGTGTCCACGCAAGCAACCCGCCACCCACAGAAATTAACAAGCCAATTTTGATTAGTCCTGCTCCCCAAGGACCCACCGCATGCTCTAAGATACCCGCCATGGAAGGGTTTTGTAACTTAGCCAATTCGGGTTGCGTCAAAATACCAAATGACAGAAGTGACACAGCCATCAGTAAAGCAATGGTCAGCAAAAAACCAATAATGGTGGCACGACCCACTGTTTTCATGGATTCGGCGCGACTTGAAAACATCGAAGCGCCTTCAATGCCGATGAATACCCATACGGTGACTAACATGCACCCTTTGACTTGCTCACCAATGGAACCTAATTCAGGAGTACCCCAAAAGTCTAGATTAAAAGTTTTTAGATTAAATGCGACCAGCGCAATAATAGCAAAGAGTAAAATAGGCACTACTTTTGCAATGGTGGTAATGGTGTTAATCAGCGTGGCGCCTTGAATGCCTCGCAAAATCAAAAAGTGAAATGTCCACACCAAAACAGAAGCGCCCGCTACGGCATAAAGTGTCGTGCCATCTCCAAAAAAACCCAGCGCTTCAAACATACCCAGCGCTGAAAAAAATATGACAATGTAAGAGATATTGCCAATCCACGCAGAAAGCCAATAGCCCCATGCGGAATTAAACCCGACATAGTCCCCAAAACCGGCTCGCGCATAACCATAAACGCCACCTGTAATTTCGGGTTTGCGGTTTGCTAAATTTAAAAAGACAAAAGCGAGCATGAGCATACCAAAAAAGGTAATGACCCACGCAATAATCAAGGAGCCAGCCCCTGAAGTGAGCGCCATATTTTGTGGCAATGCAAAAATGCCAGCACCAATCATCGAGCCCACAACCAGCGCAACCAGTGCGGCTAGTTTTAGCTTCGGAACACTTGTAGACATTGTTTAATTCCTTTTAGAAATTGTCAAGACAACCCTACGAATATCAAACAAAACACATATTTAATTCAATGGGATTGTATACCCATTTCATCAGTTTTGTTTTTTTAAAAAAGCCATCATTTTATCCATGGCGGATTGTTTTTTTGGTGACTTATTAATTGGTTTTTTGATAGGAGTTTGATTCGGTTTTTTGAAGCCAAAAATTAGAAAGTCCGACCAAAACACAGGTTACCGTGATAAGGATAGGTATCCAAACTGAGTGCCAGTGACTCATCATCAATTCGGCCGTTAAAGATAATACGGGTACCAATGGAATGATTAGCGATATTTGTGCGCTTCCTAGTTTTGCAATGGCGTATTGGTAGGTGAGCACCGGTAATACCACTGAAAAAAGAGTTAAAAGCAATAGTTTGCCCAATAGTGCCATATCTGATTGAAAAAGTATGGGCATTTCATGCGCGCTCATGAAGCCTGTTGCAATCAATAGCAATAAGAATCTTGAACAAAGAATATCCAAGATTGAGCAGCTTGTTTTTCTATGTAAGTGCGAGGCATAGTAAAGGTAAAACCCATTACTAAAACCGGATAAAGTGGCGAGGATAATGCCGTTTTGCAACGCTTCTGGTGAGATAGCCAGTGTTTCACTCTCTAATAGTCTGGCGCCAACAAGCAAAAACAAGGATATCGTGATCAAAAATGAGCCAAGTGTACGAAGGCTGATCAAACGAACCCGATGCACTAATAAATCACATAACAGGACAGTAATTGGTATCCAGCCTTGACAGATTGCGGATTCAAAAGAAGCTTCAGCAATCAGGAGCGCCGCGAACATACCGACCCAATTAACCAGCGTTAAGCTGTTAAGAATCAGCATATCCTTTGGATACAGTTTGATTAATTTCAAAGGATCTTTATGTTGAACGCTTTGTGCAATCCAAAAAATAGCGCTGGCTATCAAAAAAATCACAAAGGCCAGTAACCAGACGCTTAATTTGATTGTTGAAAAATCAAAAAATACCCATACACCTGAAAGCCCTGCAGACAAGCAGTACAAAAAGATGGCGATGAGTCCACGGCATTGATTGCTCATAAAATAATGACATGACTTTGATTTAAGTGAAAATACATGACAAAAATACTCAACTCTTTGTTTAAGATCAAATAAACGACCTTGCTGTTTAACTCAATGGCAGGTGAACGTTAAGTCACATCCTGGATTGTTTTGGCGTAAATGCGCATTGCGCACAATTGATTCTCAACGCCCAATTGAGAACAACGCAAAATGCCTTCTACTTTAAATCCTGCATGCTCTGCCAAGCGCCAACTTTTTGTATTTTTGTCATCAATCCTTAAGCATACGCGATTTGCGCGCAATTGTTGCATTGCATGGCTTGAAAGAGCTTGAACGCCTTCTTTCATTAGGCCTTGTTGACTATAGCGCACTCTTCCCCAATAGCCGATTTCAAATTGCCGTAATTGCCAATTCGCATGATGCAAACCACTGCTACCCACAAATTCCCCATTAGTCTTTAATAAGAAAAATACGGTGACATCTTCATTGAGCCAATATTTTGCGTAAGATGTTTGGCAATACTCGGTTAGTGCTTCGAGCGTAATTCCCTGTTTTGCCCAAAGTAGCCACGGCTTAAGCGCTTCAATTGATTCGCTCGCTGCCTGATAAAGCATGGCAGCATCTTTAGGTTCGGCCACACGAATCAAAAGATGTTCCGTTTCGATGGGCTGGGGAAATATTGATTCAGTCATATTTTTTCCTTCTTGTTTACTAATTAATTGATTGCTCAAAAAAACAGGAATCGCTTGATTGAATTTGAATAATACTGACTTTTTGAGATTGTATATTAAGAGCGAGCCTATTTTAGTTTTTAAAAAGAAAATAGATAGACCATTTAATAGGTTATTTAGGGAAATTATTCCTGACCATGCTTTTTTAATATTGTTTTTTTGGGTCCTGTTTTGCAAGCCATTGCACCTAATCTTTATTTATTCAGTGTTTGACTATTTATGTTCACTATCCGATACCCAATTAAATAGGAAGTAATTTTCATGACGACATGATAACCCGCCGTTTTTTGGATAAAAATCTATTTCATTGAATGTCAGTGCAATTTCAATGCGTAGCCCCAGCGCATTTAAATTCCCTTTACTTTACATGTTATAATTATTCTTCTTATTTTAAAGGTATGCGTTAGTTTTTTGATAGCCAAAAATGTAGCATGATCATGTTCGAATGGCTTGAAGTATTTGCTAGCAACTATCGATATACTATTCAATTAATTGCTGCAACAGCCATGGCTGGCACGTTAATCTATACGCTTTATATGACTTATCGTGACCGAGGGACGTTAAAGGCTAGAGTATTTGTGCGTGAATTTAGAAAAGATGAACATATTAATCCTATGATTCTCGGTCAATATCAATTTACGATCAGTGTTTTAATGAAAAATACGACCAATCATAGCGTTTACTTTTCTGACAACTCTTTTGTTTGGGGTTTGCCTCGATTTTTGGGGCAACTGTTTCAAAGGCCTAAAACTATTTTTAGTGGTTTGGATTTGATGATGATAGAGTCCCACGCTGAAAAAAAGATTGATTTAACTTATAATTTTTCTTACCACAGGCGCTGCTTAAGAAGTGCTTGTACCTTGAATGAAGCCTTAAAAATACCAGCCTATCTTGCTGCCTTAAAAGGAAAAACGATGCCACGTTTTTTGCGTCGTTTTGTTGGGTTATACATTTATGCAGAAGATGGGATGATCTACAAAGCTAAGTTAGCGACTAGTTATAAAAAAAAGTTTTTTGCCCCAAGGCCTTAGAGATTAGGCAGACCCAGCCTTTGTGTTGCAGGGTTATTACCCCCCCC
>Ga0247837_1001938_pt1 | contig 40774 bp, 35 predicted proteins | sample LaCtaG_2_FD_187115 | JGI IMG/M metagenome (GOLD analysis project Ga0247837, IMG submission 187115) | Freshwater microbial communities from meromictic Lake La Cruz, Castile-La Mancha, Spain - LaCruzMarch2015_14.5m | ecosystem: Environmental > Aquatic > Freshwater > Lake | place: Spain: Castile-La...
CCCTGCGAGTCTCGACTCTCTTCGAAGTACATCTATTAGGAATTCAAATGGGAAATGGGGAAAGACTTGGAAAGCAGAATTCTCACTTGTCACTTAGTCCTCCTCGCATATTGCAGCTGATAGTCAACTTTCAGGTAAAAAGCCCAACTCACAGACGTATAATTATGGTCCACCAGACTATTGTAACAATGTATTGAAATTCATCAATGTGAAAAGGATAATTCAGAAAGGATTTACACTACTGCAGTAAGTAAATTTCAGGTCAAATGGCCCTAAATGCTTTTGTTTGCTACATAGTGAATCTGAACTACGGGAAATAACAGTCCTTTGAGCACATATGAGTCTATATTTCCAACCTCGAATCTTTCCATATTCTTGCAAACTGCTAAATGCAACTGTCCCTTTCTGCTGTCCCCAAGTACAAACTGCGACTTCTCCCTAGGTATCCCGACCTACAGCACAAATTAGGACTTAGAGAAGGACTCGAAGGCGTTAAAGATAGGCCAAGGCTCAGGCACCAGAGCCTCCACTCGTCTATTGCGTTCCGTCTCATTCCCCCGTTCTGTCCTCAGCTGAATCCTCACATGAGTCAACGCACTCGCCAGTTGACTCCCCAAAGCCGGCCTTTGACTCATAGGACTCGGACTGGGCTCAGGCCTTTGACTGGTCCTGCGAACCAAAAAGCGTCTACGAAGGTTTTGAGATACTGAGAACTTGGGGGTCGGGGGTAATCTTTGGGGAGAGGGAACGGCTGGCAGCAGGCCGGATGGAATAGATGTGCGACTATATGGTGAGACTTGGTAGGAGCCTCGGTCCTGAGGCAATAGTCGACGGGCTGAGGCGAGGGGCGAGGGGATGAGGTGAGAAGGAGAGGGGTTTCTGTTCATGGGGGAGATGGAGCGGATGTAAGGCAGCTCGGGAATGCGACTAGGAGGATGAGGAGCTCTTTTGCCTGCCATTAGTCTGCTGTCCAGGCAGGGGAGTCTACTAGAAGTCGGTGGAGCAAAGGGTGGCGAGATGGCGTTTTCATCCTGTCCCCTGTGATAATTAATGGCCAGCTTCCCTGCGAACCTTTTCACCTCGCTTCCTTCGCTTTCCCCCACTGGCCAGCAGCTCCTGGTCGCTAATAACCTCCGGGGCATTAGTGACTCTGAGCGCGCTGCTTTCAAGGCTCTAATTCTCAAGAACGACCCTCGCATGCTAGCCTCAGTGGAGGCCTTCCAGATGGACAGAGATGTGTATGGTCTGGTCAACTACTGGAGGTCTCTAGAAGTGGACGAGGAAGACGCAGGCAACGAGCTAGGGAGACTGAGCAGAGAAGCAGTGGTGGGCCTGTTGGACGGCGTCTATCGAAAACTCAGCGCTACCGGGGGTGCAGAGTCCCGGGCACTGGCCAACCGAGCTGCCGCGGAGTTCTTCTCCGCCTACGAGAGTAGAGACGGGAAAGCCTCTTTGGATGACCTGCAGGCCTGGCTCAGTGCGGAGCCGCCCGCCGCCAAGCCTCGCAAGCCTCATTTCGACCCTCCGAGAGTCGCACCCAGACCTCCAAGTCGCGACGAGTCCAAGCCAATAAAAATAACCCCGTCCCCCAAAGCCACCGATATTCCCCGCTTCACTCCCCAGGTCAAGGCCGAGCCCAGGCCTGAGCCCAAGCCTGAACCTCTCCTCCCTGAGCCCATTGCTGAGGAGCCTGTGGCACCTAAGAAGCCTGCTCCCAAGGCCAACCCTATGCACAGACTGACAGAGCTGAGAGATGATGCGGGCCTCAGCAATGTGTCGCCGGTGCAGATTGTGGACAGAGTCAAGGCTTTGTTCGGGAAGAAGGACGACATTACGGAAGCGGAGTTCGTGGACATTATGATGGAACTAGGGAAAAAGTACTCCGGAGCCCGGAGAGACTCCAAAGCAACAGCCCTGCACGAGATATTCCTCCTGATGGACATCAACAAAAGCCAAACTTTGGACCGGGAAGAACTCATAAACGCACTCACCGCCATCACTGGAGGGTCCGAAGAGGACAAAATCGCTGCAGTGTTTATGCTTTACGACATCAATGGAGACGGATTGATCAGCTTTGAAGAGATGCAGAGACATCAAGTGGCGGTCTTTAGGATGGCGTATGCGCTTAACCCAGCACTCAGGAAGCAGATGGGAGCGGGGCCGGAAGCTCTGGCTGCGATTACGACTGAGTCGGTATTTAAGGAATTGGATGCAGACAAGAACAATGTCATTTCTCTAGATGAATTCAAAGCCTGGTACTCTGGCGAAACCCCCAGCGAAGAAGTGAAAAGCGCTCGCTTCCAACGCACAGACGCCCTGACTTCCCAGCGCGCCCAGACCTCCGTGCCTGTCTTCAACCCCACCTCCAGTCTCGACTCTCTCAAAGAAACCATCGAAGGCTTGGGACTTACCGGAGTGCACGTAGCCGACGCAATGTCAGAGTTCAAAGAGCACGGAGCCGGGATATTCTCAAGACAGCAGTTCAAAGACACGCTCAAAACTGTGATCCAGCAGTATGGGAATGCTGCGAAGCTGAAGGATGCGGAGTTCAACCAGGTGTGTGCGGACCTGTTCCTGACCTTCGACACTGACCAGTCCGCCACTGTGGATATGCAGGAGTTGTTCAGTGGACTGAGTGTTCTTTGCGAAGGGACGCCTGGGGAAAAGCTGAGAGTGGCTTTCGACCTATATGACGAAAGTGGAGACGGGTTTATCCAGTACCAGGAACTGACGAAGTACCTAGGCGCTGTCTTTAGAATGGTGCTGAAGAGACAGGGGCAAACTGCTGGCAATGTCGAGGAACTCGCTCAGGCGACCGCTAGAGACTGCTTCACTGCCAATGACCAGAATGTGGACTCTGGGAAGCTGACGTTTGTCCAGTTCAAGGAGTGGCATGATGGTATTGGAATTAGGATCTAAGCTCTAGGTATAGGCAGAGTAGGTGTTAGGGGAAGTTGCTTTTCTGATTACTGTCATGTGTACTAAGAGTATTCTTTCGACCTTGTTAAGTATGCCTCTGGCTTCAGTCCCTTCACTAGACCCAGCTTTTGGGTTAATAATGGAAGAAGCCAGACCGCATATAGTGGGTGGCTATGCCGATGCTGGAGCCGACGAAGCCCAAACAGTCGCTAATGCAGTCCGCAGCGACATAGAGCGCAGCCTCGGCCACCCTGCTGCCCTCTTCACTGTGCTGCAAAGCAGAACTCAGGTAGTGGCAGGGACCAACTACCGACTCAAGGTCCAGGTGGCAGAGACTGAGTGTGTGCACGTGAGAGTGTACCAGCCCCTCCCATATACCCACCAGGGCCCCGCTTTGAAGGACTTCAAAGGAGGGAAGTCGCTGGAGGACCCTTTAGACTAAAGCTGAGGGTAGAAATTGATGTGAGGGGGAATTGACTAGACTGTGGAGACAGGAGTTAACCCAGACTCGCATAAACCACTATGGAGGGAGGCTACCAACCTCACGATATAGACGAATCAGTCCGTCGCGCCGCTGAAAGCGTCAGAAACGGAGTAGAGGGACAGCTAGGCCGCTCCCCCGCCCTCTACGAAGTCATAGAAGCACATAGTCAAGTCGTAGCCGGCACCAACTTCAAGCTGAAAGTGCGTATCAGTGACACTGAATGTGTGCATCTCAGAGTCTACGTGCCCCTTCCTCACCTCCGGATGCTGCCCAGACTTGACGACTTCCAAACTGGACACAGTCTGGCTTCCCCACTAGTCTAGACTTAACTACGGTTCAGAGACGTCCAGCTCGCTGGAGCGTAGCAGCGCGAAGACCTCCTTGGGTGGCTTTCCTTCGACAGTGCAGCCGATGGACTGGCAGGTGCCGACGATTTCTCTGAGAGTACCTTCGAATGAGCGAGCGCAGCTGCGGGGCCGCATGGTTTCCGCTATCTTCCGGATCTGCGCCCAGGCGAGGTTGCCGTTGTGCTTGACGTTCTTTTCCTTCTTGCGGTCACGCAGAGGCTCATTGAGTTCCTTCAGGACCATAGCGGAGGCCGAAGGGACCACAGAGATAGTGGCCACACGATTCAGCACGGACAGCTGCACTGTCACCTTGATCCCCTTCCAGTTCTTAGTTGCGTCTCTGATGTCTTCGCCGATCTTCTTGGGGGAGAGCCCGAGCGGACCGACCTTTGGAGCGAGTGCGGAAGCTGCTCCGATTTCGCCTCCCAAAGTTTTGAGGATGACTGCTTAGGAAGTACCGATCTTCGCTTCACCGGAGTCGGGCTTGGGAGGCATTCTAAACCAATCGCTTAATATGGGACCTGACTCCGGCTCTATAAAGACCGGCTCTAGCCACTTGCAAGCCTCGCTAAAAGCTCCTAACTAACGATATAGCGCCCTAGCCATTCTATGCCCATACAGCTGCTTTCCGGCCTGGGCAGTTAGTCAGATTCTTTGTCCTGGTTACTGCAGTTCCTAGGTGTAGTCCTCAGCCCGGGAATCCGGTACATCTACCTCCTAGTGCCAGTAGTTGTATCCCTTCTAGTCCTCTATTTGTAGTACCTGTGCAGGGAAATAGCACTCTTAGAGCTATATGGACTAAGACACACAGAGAGACTAAGGCGGGAAGGAATAATGGACGCTCTGAGCAAGTGGAAGGGAGGGCTGGAAAGCCTGTTCGAGGACCTGCAGAACTATGAACTGTCGGATCAACTCTTGGATCAGATCGAAGCATTGATCAATGAGACTGTTCATATGAGGGAGGAACAGGTCCAAACTGAGTGCACACTGGACACTCAAAGGAAGGATTTGGCCTATCTTCGCTCAGAACTGGCAGCACTGCAGACCCAAGTCCCTGTCCTGCCTGCCTCTCTGCACATTACCCGCCTCCCTCCTATCTCCCTAACTGCCCCTGTCCCGGCTCCAACCACTCCTCCCAAGGCGCCTGTGCTTATACTCACTCCGCAGCGTCAGATTTCTTCAAGCAAAAAAGCCGCAATTCCCCAAAAGCCCAAATACCGTCTCCTCTTCTGGACCAAAATCGACGATTTGCCCGCTATTTCCATCTTCTCCCCAGCCACTCGCCAGACCTCAATCCACTTCCCACTCGAAGACTTGGCCAAATTCGCCCCTGCACCCTCAATTGCCCCTTCCCTCCTACCCAGGAAGTCCGCACAAGCAGCTTCAGTGCTGCCAACCAGGAGAGCGCTAGTCATCGAGACCGCTTTGAAGGCCTTGGGAATGAGTCCTGAGCAAATTGTAGGGAAGTTGCTCACTTGCGATATGGACTTATGCGGGAATTACGAGAAATTGACAGTGCTGTATAGTGCTTTGCCTAAGGAAGAGGACCTGGTGGCGGTGCAGCCGCTGTTAGGAGTGAGAAATGTGGTTGTTGGACCAGCGGAGTCCTTTGTTTTGGCCTTGTCTTCGGTCTCTGGACTGAAATCTCTACTTGACTGTATCATTTTCCAGGCCACTTTCGACCTGTCTCGCTCCGAATTGACGACTTGTCTTGAAAATTGGCTGCGGATATGTCAAGTTTTGCACTCAAACGACGACCTAAAGTCGGTTTTCCTGGTGGTTTTAGCCCTCGGCAACGCACTAAACGAAGGACACTGCCGTTTAGGATCAGCGAAAGGGTTCAAATTGGACATATTGGAGGATTTAGCGACGATAAGGAGCATGAGTGACTCCACTGTGTGTCTGTTGGACCTGGTCGTGGGGCAGTTCTTCGCTCTGCGCAGGGAAAGAGTGAAGTTCTACTCGAAGGAGGAGTTGGGACTACTGAGGGAAGTGGCGGCTGCTAACTTCACTCAGATGCAAAACAGCGCTACTGCCTTCCTGCAGCAGTTCCAAACTGTGGGGAAAGTCGACTATTCGCCTCAGTTCCGCGGCCATATGAGTGCCTTTGTAGCTGCTAAGACCCAAGACATATGCGAACTCGAGCACCTACTGGCCGCGGCCCGCCAAGGCATCAGTGAAGTGCACAGCTACTTCGGAGCCCAGGAGGAAACTGACTCAGAAGGGTGCTACCTGCTCTTCCGCCAGCTGCACCGCTTCTACAGTCTGAGTGAAGGTCTGTTTCAGCGACTGGCAGTGGGTAAATCAGGCGCGGCGTCCAGCAAGCGGTACACTCTCACTCCGTCGGAGCGCTTGAGTCTGTGTCGGCAAAGCCGTGTACATTAGTCTCTAACTCAGGTCTTTCATATATATGGACCCAGGACTTCCGCCCTTCGACGACTGGGCCACCATCTCCATCAGCGACTCAGAGTCCGAAGACGACCAAAGCCAGGCGCTCAAGACACTGGAAGAGGAAGTGAGGGAGCGGGAGGTAGCAGCACTCAGTGTGGAATTGGAGCAAACTGCAGATTTACTCATTCACTGTGTGAAAAGCGCTCCAGAGCCGCTGGCTGAAGCCAAGGGCGAACACAAAGACCTCATAGAAGCGCTTAGGAAGTTCGCACCGGCCCTAGAGGAAGAAGTGGAGCTGTACCAGGAGTACGCGATAATGAAGCATATCGGGGAAAGACTCAGGAACTAATGACTAGCGGACTTAAAGGGTAAGGTTAATACACACTGCTACCTGCCTAGTCCAGCCACAGTCTGGACTCGACTCAGTACGCCTGGTTTTCGTTCGAATCGTCCTAAATAGGCCTCGATGCTGCGATTGCGGAACCCGGCTCTGCCGGAATCGTTCATTTTCAGCGGATTTCTGCGAGGCCGGGACTTGGGAAAGGCGTATCTGGACGCTGAGAGCGTTACTAGCGGGCTGGCTTTGAGCCGGAAACTGATGTTCAATATCTTGGCAGTAGCGGGGTTTTCCCTGGGCCGCTTGGTAGCGGGACTGCTGAATAAAGGCTTGGGAAGGGCGGGAGAGTCGGGTTTGGACTGGGAGCAGGGCTTGAGTCTGAGAGGAGTCACTGTGTGGGACTTGGGGACAGGTTGACAAATGTCTGTTAGCAGGTCCCTTTGCTTGTAAAGCGCCTCATACGCGTTTCGCTCCTGACTCGTCCTCGGCCTGACTTTCTCCAAGGGAACATCACTGATCGTCTTCCAGTTGTAAGGAATCGAGCCCTCCCACTGGTACTTGATAGCCAGTGCTGGGGCAGAGCGGCTTCGAATAGTCCCCCGCAAGCCTGCGGACTGCGGCCGTGTCGCCATATATGAATTATTGAGAAAAGCGGCTGCCATTGGCTTTGCTGCATTGAAGTCTGGGATAGAGTGGAAATGGCTTGGGGAAGGTGAACTAGACTGCTGCGAGACTCAGGAAAGGACGAAAGGGTTGGTATTGCATAGAAGGACTGAAATCGTGCACTGTTACCCTGCCAGATAGCCATCTCGTTAGAAACGAATCCAGTCTAGGTTTCGTCCATTTGTGAGACTAATAGATACTGGAGACCTTCAGGCGCATATCTACTAATGGACTATTTGCGCTTGGAGACATACTCCTCAAAGGTCTTGCAAAGTGTACCTCGTTGACAGCTGAGATATCCCTGCAGTCTACATCCGAGCAGTGGATTACGCAGGCAATCTAAAGCAGTTTCTGTACTCCTTACACACTCCTGTGCAGTCCTCAGCGCAGACAGGGCCAGTGAGTATTTCCATTTGTCTAGACTATTGCGAGACCTACAAATCGCACAAGGGAAGTGATGCGCCTAAAGCCTAAGAAAGAGCTTAATAAGGCACTTATGAGACATACACTATTCCCAATTAGTCCCACTAGCACTGGCTCCTCCTTCCTTCTCTATCTCCACTACTGCTGCCTTCTCTCATCCCAGTCCGAAAGCCGCTTAGTCCATATTGCCATATGCAGAGACTTGGAGAGCCCTACGCGCTCGACCTGCCGCCCCTCTCTCCCTGCGCAGACGATCTCTACTGCTCTGCTTTCCCCTCTGAGCCCGACTTCCTAGACTTCGAAGATACAGGCCCTTCTGTCCTTTTCGTTGTTACCTGTGCTTATACTCTCCCTGAACCGCAGCCCTGTCCTATCAAGCCGCCTATTAGGACTGAGACGCTGAAGGCCATTTGTATGGAGAAAGAGACGGTGGACAGGAAGGAGAAGCTGGAGCGGTACAGATGGAAGCGTGCGAGAAGGCGGTACACTCGCAAAGTGGCCTACGAGTGCAGGAAGACTGTAGCGGACCGTAGATTGCGCGTGAAGGGACGCTTCGTGACGAAGCAGCAAGAGCTGACACTGAGGACTAACACTGATTAGATAGATCAGAGACTGGCCTAGCAGCGGCAATGCGCTGGCGGTACCGCAGCCAGGCGGCCGCCACAGGCCTGGGCAGCTGCAGGAACTCCAGGAAGTAGTGGGATTCCTTGGAATTGGCGTTGTTCTCCAACTTGCGCATGTACGATTCCAGCTTAGCCCGTCTGTCTTCGATGTCTTCCTGCGACAGGCCGCCGAGCATGTGCTTGAGGACCTTTTTACCCGGGAAACTGGGCAGTTTCTCTAGGTGTTGGGAGTGATAGCGCATCTTCATCACTCGGTGCAGTTCCAGGAACTGGGAATAGCGCTTTTCCAGCACCACACTGAAACCCTCCGTTTCCACTCTCAGCAAATACACCACTGTCCCCAAGCCTTCATCCCTGCGCGCTTCCTCCATCCTCAAATCCAGCGCCATGTGTGCACAATATGCCTGCGCACTATTTCCTCAACACTGAACGCTTGGGCTGTGCAGACAGCTCTGAAGAGTGCACTCAGCGGGCGAGTCCTAATTCAGAGCAGAAGCCCGTTAGACCCTTCCAGTTTCCTCTCGGCACTGCAAGAGTGTGCGCATTGGTAGCTGCCCTTCACAGAGTTCCGACTTGGAAGTGAACTTTGAAGACCCCAGAGACTCAAGCGAGTCCGGATACTCCCTATAGTTTGATGGAGGGACAGGCGAAGTCTCTATGCTTCTACTACGTCCTACACTGCCAGTGCTTTCCTGGCCTCCAACTCTAAGCATAGAAGTAGATGAGGAACAGACGGTGGGTGGAAGGCACGAGACCCAGCAGACACATGTGCTGGCTGTTTTCATTCTGCTCCAACGCGGCCAGTAGTTCCTTCAGACTGCTGGGAACCTCCAAGACTAGGAAGCTGCCGGATTTTGTGGCCAGTCCGCTCTCGTGTAGCACTAGGAAGAGCGCTTCCTTCGTTGATATCGCCGCTCTGAACAGATGTGAACCACGCACATCTCTATTGAGTCTTTCTTCCAGGTCCAGAGCAGAGATATTGCCAGGCAACTCCACCACTTGCAGCTCCGCCCCATACGACAGTCTGCTCCTGAAGAGCAGAAACAGGCCTCGGCCGTCCCTCCCTCCGCCCAGTGTCTCCAAGCGCTGAGCATTCTGGTAGCGGGCTAAAGCGTGCTCCAGACAGTCTCTATATCCACTCCTCTGGCCTAGGAATACAAACGGCAGCACGAGAATTCGCTCTGTGTCTTCAACTGCTCTTCGACTGAGCAGCAGCACCAAGTCGTCACTGGCGGGGAACTGCACGAGGAACTCCGGGGAGTGCGCTGCAAGCAGCTGCTCTCGTATAGAGCTTCGGAAAAAGGCATCGAGGGAAGCGGTTCGCAGGAGCAAGGCTCTGAAGTGAGCGGAGGACAGGCCTTCTGGTGTCTCGTCATAGGGACTGTGTACTGTGGGTAGGTCGGAGGCACTGGTTAACTGAGGTGCTGGGTCGCGAGAGATGCAGGGGAATCCGCTGCCTCCACTACCCATCTGCTATTAGTTCCTTATAGGCTGGATGCATTTCCCTGCTAATTGGCTTAAGAGAGAGCATAGGAAGACACCAATAACTTGCATACATACCACCCAGACACAGTTTGCCCTTATCGTGGAATGGAGACTTAGCAATATCCATATGAGGAAAACCGGAATGGCAGGTCTGATGCAGAAGAAGAAAGTCGAGACAGCCAAGAAAGAGCTGGGCAGTGAGCTGGACTCCTCCCACAAGGCCAACATGCGTGAGCAAATCGCCTCCTTCCAGAGTCGCCTAGAGTCCTACTTAGCCCAGCACAAAAGCCAGATCAACCGCGACCCGTCTCTGCGCACCCAGTTCTATCAGATGTGCAGGGAAATGGGCATTGACCCACTGGCTTGTGAGATATAGACAGCCAGCAAGGGCTACTGGGCTGAAGCAATGGGCGGAGCCAATTTCTACTACGAGTTGGGAGTACAGCTCTTTAGTGTGTGTCTCGGCCTGAGGGCTAGGACTGGAGGCGTGATGGAGCTCACTGAGGCCCTGAAATGGGTGAATAAACTCCGGGGCAGCAGTTCCGTCACAGCCGAAGACCTACGCAAGGCAATCGACACTCTTAGTGTCCTTGGGAAAGGCCTGAGCGTGCTGCGGCCTGCAGGCGGCTCAGAGTTCCTCATCTCAGTGCCGATTGAGTTGGACAACGACCCACAGGAGCTAATCAGCAGAGGCAAGGAAAGAGGAGTGGTGGACAGAGACTCTGTGCCGGGGTGGAGCGCACAGCGCTTTCAAAAGGCAGCTGTAAGTCCTACACAGGAGGCTTTGGTGGCTGAGGGGATTGTATGGGTGGACGAAGACGAAGGCCGGGTTTCCTACTGGTTCCCCGCCAACCTAGCACAGACCTAAGCATAGGCTTCCCTGTACTGTATAAAGCCACTCCCAGGTGTTAAAGGAACTACCATTACCAGGACTAGTCTGGATGGAAGCGGAGCGCTTCGTTGTAGACCATGGTCTGCAGCAGCGACTTCGTAGGCGTGAAGTCATCAAACGACCAGTCGAAGTGAGAACTGCCGCGCTGCTCCTCAGCAGAGTCGTGCAGGGACGTAAAGTAGGGGTGCGCCACACACTCCTCCACCGTAAAGCGCTTGTTCGGGTCGAAAACCAGCATGTGGTTCAGTAAGTCCAGCGCAGTGGAGCTGGCTTTCGGGTAGAGCGTGGTCCAGGGAAGCCGTTGACGCTTAGGCAGGTTGCGGATATAGCGTCTGGCGGACTCATTGGAGATAAAGGCCATGTCCTCTGCGGTGGGCAAGCCTAGCACTGCTATGATCCGCTGCACTTGGTCGAGGTAGTCTTCGCCTGGGAACAAGGGCGACTTCCCCAGCATTTCCGCTAGAATGCAGCCGGTGCTCCAGATGTCGATGGCTTTCGTGTAGTGGCTTGCGTTTAAAATCACCTCGGGAGCTCGGTACCACCGGGTCACCACGTACTCGGTGAGCTTCTCATCCGCTGCTTCTTCGAAGCCTCGCGCCAGGCCTAAGTCGCATATCTTCAAGTCGCAATTCTTATTGACCAGCACATTGGACGGCTTCAAGTCCCTATGAATGACCCCGGCCGAGTGCAAATGCAGCAAGCCTCTGAGCAACTGATACAGGAAGTACTGCACATGGTCATTAGTCAGTTCCTGTCTCGAGTAGATGACTCGGTGCAGGTCCGTTTCCATCAAGTCAGTGACAATGTAGATGTCCTCATAGCCAGTCTTGTTAGGGGGTTTTTCGATGTCGAGGAGACTGATGATGTTTTCGTGGTCGAAGTTGCTGAGTAGTTTGATTTCTCGCAAAATTCGCTTGGCGTCGATGAGGTCTTCGAAGGCTTTGGAGACCTTTTTGATGGCCACTTTGCGCCCGGTGGATCTGTCCAACGCGCTGACGACTACGCCGTAAGCGCCGTGACCGATTTGCTTGATAAACTGGTATCTCTCGTCCACAGTAAAGGAAGTGCCGGCAGTTTCGAAGGTGACGAGGGAAGTGCGAGGACGCTGTCGAGAGCGCCGCTGCAGCAGGTCGCGAGCCTGCGCCTGCATCTTGAGGGAGGTCATTATTTGAATTCTAACAGATAGCTATGGAGCCGGCATAGCGCACCTGCAACAGCCAAGTGCTTTGCAGCTGCTGGTTCAAATAGCAATACGCATTAGTAGTTCTGTAGGTTTTCGAGGATATATTTAGACTTATTTGGGATGGATGGACTATGCTATGCCCAGAAATGTGATCACAGGTTTCCTATACAGTCGCCTATTGAAAAGTGCAATACCCAGCATTTCGTAGGATTTGAGTCTGTTAACTGCAAGTGCTATGCACAACAGTACGTCTCTAGATTGAATTGCCTGCTTCCACTCAGAGAAATAGTCTAGAAGAGGGTGAAGCCTATGTGTGCTTGAGAGACTCTGCAGACAGGTAGACTCTGATGTGAATATGGCCGTTCTCACTGTCCATTTAAACACTACCTAGAAGCAGAGGAAACTTCGCTTTTTCCCTCGTTCCCTCATCAGCGCAGTTTCAAGTCTTCTGCGGACTTCAGTACTTCTGGTGCCTTTGAGGGCTGATTTGAGTTCCTTCGGACTCCACTGGCCAGTAGCTAGCAAGGCTTCTACAGTGCTCAGATGACTCCACCTGCTAGCACACTCGAGCGCGGTTTCCTCTTCATTCGGACCGAGCGTGCTGCCCAGGTGCCAGTCCGCTCCTTGAGCAAGGAGGAGAGTGACGAGCAGGGCATGCCCATGGATAGCGGCTTCATACAGCAGAGTTCGTCCCTGTGGCGACTTGAGGTTGACCAGACTCCGGTCATCTGGCGTGGCGCAGATATAGCGTCTTGGGTCCTTTAGTAGTATTTTTAGTATTTCTTCTCGGTCCTTTTCACTGCCTCTGACCGTCCTCAGAAACAGCATTTCCAGCGTCTTGTGCGCCTGAATGGCAGCAAACACTTCTGACTTAGGCGTTTGAGCCACACTAGAAGGCGTGCGCTCCACCTCCTCCAGCAGGCCATTGATGTCTTGCATGACAGACACATCAGGGGTGCGGAAGAGGTGAGTGGCTGCGAGGGTGGTTTGCAGGCGTTTCCAGTTGCGGCTAGGACTGGGAGAGCGGCTGGGGGCGATTTTGAGAGTGTTGCGGCAGGAGAGAAGCGTAGAGGACGAGGAAAAGACTTCAGACATCTATTTAGTACCAGCCATTGCAATTCGCTGTCCGAGCGCCTATATGTCTCCTCCTTATCTCTCCAATAGCAGCACTAGAAACCGTCGTGGGCTGGCAAGCCGTAAATATGACTCACAGGACTCTGCCAGACCTGCTGGCGTTCATTCGCAACCACTTGAGTCGAGAAGGCAGCAAGGGCCTGCGCAGCTTTGGCAGGATTCTGCGGGCGCTGCCTTCGTTTGATGGGCGCAACAAGGTGGATCGAAATGAGTTCGTGGTGGTTATGCAGGAACAGGGGATAGACCTGGCCCCGAGCCGGCTTCAAATGCTGTTCGACGAATTTGACCTGTCGCGTGACGGTCAAATTTCGTTCGATCGGTTTCTGTCGTCGCTGCGTGGACAACCCTCCGAGAAACGGCAGGCCCTGATCGACAAATCCTTCCTCAAATTCGACCGAGACGGCGACGGCTTCATCGACTCGCGAGACCTGCGGCCTGTCTACAACAGCAGCCTGCACCCCAAGGTGCAGCAAGGAATCTTCACTGAGGAGCAAGCCTTTAGAGACTTCCTGTCCAATTTCAACGACCGCAATAGGGATGGACGCATTAGCCGGGATGAGTGGAATGAGTACTACGCGGCAGTTAGCTTCACCATTCAGGAGGACGATCGCTTCGTAGCGCTAGTGAAGACCATCTGGCGGCTGGACTAGGTACTAAGCCCTCTCCCTAGCAACAACCAGCCTCCACCTACTCGCTATGTCTCTTAATAACTTCCGAAAACTCCCTCAGGTCAATGAACCCATCCGCGTTGCTATCCGCCTCGTCCATCATCTGCTCCACCGCAGAGTCGGTAAGTCCCCGCTGCACCGACTTCATCACGAGCACTAGCTCTGCTCTGCTGATTCTGCCGTCGTGGTTGCGGTCGAATATTGTGAAGATTTGGGTGAGACGCTGGTCATTTTTGTCGGTGTAGAAGGCGGACAGGGCCTGGCGCAGGCCGTTGACTTCGAGAGAGGTGAGGGGGGAGGGCTGCATTTCCTATTAAAGTGGAGTATTGGATGCAGTCGGACCTGCTTATTGCCCTCTGTTCCTATACAGCCAGCACTCTCCTCCCGAAATCCTCAATTAGGATGTAAGTACCTATAGACCCATTTCCTCCCCAATCAAGCTTCATCTCTCTATTTCCGCTGTAATGGCAATTGAGAGGGAAGAAACCTTCCAGCGACTTCTGCGAGACCCCAACAACTTCTTCTGCTTCGACTGCCAAGCGGAATCCCCCCTCTACGCCTCCGTAAGTCACGGAGTGTTCCTCTGCTACCACTGCGCCCAGCTGCACAGGACCTTCGGAGTGCATATCAGCTTCGTCAAAGGACTCGAGGACCAAAGCTGGACTCAGAAGCAACTGCAGATCATGGCAGTGGGCGGCAATACTCCCTTCAGAGAGTACTTGGGGAGGTACAGGTTTCCTGCAGGGAATGGGGAGAGAATATACCGCAGTAAAGCCGCAAAGGCGTATAGAGACCGACTAAAGCAAATGGCGGAAGGCGCAGAGTGGCTGGATGTGAACTATAGTGCTGAGGAAGGCCTGCAGGAGTACACTGAAGCCCCTCCTCCCTACATCCAAAAGGACCAGGAATCCACCTGGACCGGCTTCTTTTCCTCTGCTGTAAACAAGACAAAGCAGCTAGGAACCGACTTCGCAGGCAGGGCCACTGACCTCCTCTCCCACCCTGTGGACGACCTGAAAGGCAGGACCAAGGCAGTGATGGACTCGCTCAGCTCCAAAGGCAAGGAAATCGCGGAGAGTTCCGCTGTGCAGTCAGTGAAGACGTCTGCGAGTGATTATCTGGAGGTGGCGAAGACGAGGGCGAATGAAGTGTATGAAAGAGTCAGTGGAAGTGAGTTGGTGCAGAGCACGAAGGCCAGTCTTGTGCACACTTTCCCCAGTTTGGCGCCTTCTCAGGAGCCTCCTAGTAGCAACCAGACTTAGATGGCGAAGAAATGTTGTAATATGGAGACAGCGTGGCTGAAGGTAGGAACTAGGTAGTTCGGAGATGTCGTCAGCATGTCAGTCCTAGGCGAAGAGCCTCGCGCTTGCGTGTGGGGAGTGGGAGAAGGCCCATTTCCGCTGGCTGTAAAAGCCTGCGAGCAGGTGGATGTGGTGGACTGCTGTCTCTTCCGTGTTTTGCCGCCTCTGAAGCAACTAGAGGGCGAAATGCCTTTGGCTCTGGGGCCGGGGATGATAAAGTGTGAAAACGCCGTATTCACCTTTGACGACCAGAGACTCGGCCAAGCCGTGCGGTACGGCAGCAAACTAATCCTCCTCCACGTCCTCTCCAACAAGTGGCTCGCCCCCGACTTCACCCAGGGCGGCGCCCAGCCCAGCTCCAGGACCCTCGCCCTCTCAGGAACTGTGAAAACCCTGCAGGTGCCTAGTCAGTGCGAACTCGCCCCATATGACAACAGAATGCGGTGTGACGACATGGTGGACCTGTCCAAGCCGCTGCACATCTACTTCCCGGACTCCGACCAACTCCACTATCAGCTTGTTTTCGACCGCAAGAACGACAATCGGGTCCTTTTGAGTCTGTTTCCGCAGTGCTGGGAAATGCGTCGCTACGACTCCTACGCCCCTGGCAGTGACAAGGTCCTGCACTTCGGCCAAATTGTGGCTGTGAGTAACCGCAAACTGAGTGCGTGGCTCACTGCACTCAGCTCTGCAGACCGTCCTTTGGAACTAGTCCCGGATTTAGCCACGCAGTTAGCAGAAACCGGGGCAGATGCTGATTTGCCGTCAATTATGCGGAACACCTATAAGACAGTCCTCACATTTGAGTCCAGAGACTTCAATATATACTGGTCGTTTGAGCGAGAGGATCGATTTGTGGGCGGCCCGGTCGAAAAAGGGACTTCTATATGGGTGAAGCACATCGCAACCCAGCGATATCTCTGTCCGAACGGCACTTTGGCAGTCTCGAAAACAGAGGAAAACGCTATGCTAGTGCTGGAGTCACAGGAAGAAGACGAGGACAGGCTGATTCACTTCCATGAACTGGTCCAAATTGCTTCTCCGCAGGGATCGGTGCTGACTTCCGAGAGGGAGCAGGCTGCAGACTACGTCTGGAGTGCGCTTTTCCATCAGAGTCTGCAGCCGCATGAGAGCCAGCGGAAGGAAATATACCTGCCAGTGGCCTTTAGTGCCTCAGGAGCACGCAAGAAAGACGTGGACTTCGAAGTGGTGCAGCCCGAGGAGCACCTAGCCCTCAACCTACTGCTGAGTCTGTGCTACCGCCCCACCTTCAGCAAGTTCCGACTCTTCTACCGGCGGCTGGAAGCCAAGGCGCAGCACTGGACCTCGCGGGAAGCGGAAACCGCCATGGAAAAGGAATTTCAAATGCTGACTATTTACTATGAGAATTTGACCACTTTCCTGTCGTCTCATCCTCGATTTGAAGAAATACAGAATGTGTTCTTTGCTCTGGGATACCACTACGACCTATTGGAAGGACTGGCACTGCATAAGAAGAAAACAGCAGACGACTACCGTTCTTTCGTGCTGCTGGAAGGCCTGGATGAGGCTACTCAGGCCCAGGCTTCGCAAGAAATGCCGCAGGTGCGAGACCTGCTGAGTGGCCTTTCCAACCTTCTGACCTTCGAAGTAGCGGGCTTACTGGTGAAAAACAACGCTTATGTGTGTGCTCAGCTGCTCGAGGACCAGACTATAGTGCCTGCCCTCGTCCAACACGACCCTGCCACCCTGGCACTGGTTCTGGAGTACGCCCTGGATGCGTGCACTCCAGGGATGAAGAGCTTCTACACGTACCTGTTCCTGTATCAAAGGCTGGTGAAGGAAGAAGAGAACTCGTCTCTCAGGACCACGTATCTGAGGATTCTTTCCAACATGTGTGGGAAAATGCAGGGTTGTCTGGACACGAATGCCCGGGACTTGCTGCTCGCAGAGACTCCGGAGGGCGAGCGAACTCTCATGATAGCCTTCAATGGGGACGCTAATAGTCCCAACATGACTTTGCTAGGGAAACAGATTGCCTTTGCGCCGAGGAGAGCGATGTCTGTGGCCTTTCTGCAGGGAATTGCAGTGGCTGAAGCCGCTGTGTCCCTACTTACCTCTATATGTCGCGCTAGTAGCAAGGGACACCAGGACCTTGCAGCCCAGCTCAACCTCACTCCCGACTTCCTGCACGGCTGTATGGCCCACCCGAAAGTCCCTATTGGTCTGCAAGTCCAGTTAGAATCCCTATTCGTCAACCTATTCCTGAAAGGGGAATCCGAGTCCGACACCGTCTCCGAAAAGATGCGCCTAATGTGCTTCGTGGAGTCCGACATCCGCACCCAACCCGAAGACAATGTGAGTCCACTGGAAAGCCCCAGTGCAGACCCTGTGATAAAGGAGGCGATTCAGAGCGAATTGACGTTTTGGCTGAGTTCAGAGCCGGACTCCTTCCTGTCTCGAGTACTGGCGGACGCAAGCTTGCCCGCTCAAAAGGCGGTTTGGATGCTTTCCTATGTCCGGAGTCGGATCCAGGCTGTATCTTGTCTGATTGAGTGGAAGCAGGTGAATGGCTTATTTGTGTATGCGGTGAAGAAGGCGGCTACAGCTGTTCTGCATGCGTTTAGTCCCGATATACTGAGTGAAAGCAGAGCAAAGCACTGGAGTAAACCTGTCTGCGACTTTGTCTTCCTGGAGCAGCAGGCTGTAGTGGTTGAAAGGAAGCAAGCGGAAGATGTCTCAGCCGCGGATGTGGATTGGAGCATCCAAGAGACCTACAGAGACCTGCTTAACTTGTTTAAACTCATCCTGCACTGGAACCTGCTCAACTCCACCTGGAAAACGCTGGAAAAGATGCTGGGAGATGGAGAGTGGAAGGCGCAAATGAGCGATCCGGAGCTGAAGCAGGCAGTTTATGCTCGATATGGGGACTTCTTCGCCCATCTTTCATATACTTCCCACAAGTCTCGTCTCTTGCGCTTCCTGCAGCCTGCGCAAGACCCTGCCCTGTCTGCTGCTGCCCCACTCCTATCCTCTGTAAGTGGCGGCACTTCTTCGTTCCCTGCAGGCGCTGTGGCTATTATCGAGGGGCCTAAGGACCTGAAGGACCTAAAGAGCATTTTTATGTATCATTTGCTCAACTCTGGAAACCGCTACTTGAAGTTTTCACACGAAATCCTCCACCTGCTAGATATAATCGCCAACCCTCGAGACTCCTTTTACAACCACTTAAAGAAGGCTGTCTTCGTAGAAGAGCAATCCCTGCACCTGATTTCCGCGATAATGGGAGAGTTTGACAAAGTGGAGTTGCAGGTGAGAGACCTACTGGAAGGCAAAGACCCAGAGAATTTGTCCAGTCTGCAGAAAGTGATAGCGGGACTGAAGAGTGTCTGTGGCGTCTTTCAGTCTGTGCGCAGTTCCGGGGCGAACTTGATAGAGACTCACATGCTGTATAGCAAAGTGCAGGCTCTATTCACAAATGCAGGACTGCAAACCCTGCTCAAGGAACTGTGGGATTTAGCGACTTTGCTGGATGACTGCGGCTTCGCAGACCGTCCAACCACCATCAGTCTCAAGACCATGACGCTACTGACTACCCAGGCCTATGTCCATGACAACCCTGCCATTGCCCAACAGGTCTTTGGCTTTATGCACCGAGCCAACTTCTTCTATGACTATCCGGAGTACTTGGAACTGCTGGGAGAGCTGAGACTGCTGAAGGAAGCTACGCATGACACTGTCTATTTGCTTATAGCGCTTCTGGTGGCTGACCTGAAAGGGAAGCCGCAGAGCGCTAGCAGGGTCGCTGATAGCCTACTGATGGTCTTCAGACAAGGAGATGAGACTATAAACACCAATAGAGACTTGGTAATTGCAGTGGTGTCTCAGATGTTGGAAACTGAATTAGCAGCTCGCTCGTCACACGACCTAGCAGTCATCCTGGCTCTACTAGCCCGGCTTAGTCCCTTCTCCAACCAGCTAAAGCAGATGCTGCTTAGCAGTACTGTCATTGAGAGAGTGATGGCGACAGGACTGCTGGAAACTGCGGAAGTCGACCTAGTAGCAGCTCTGCTGCAGCTCACCTTGGTCCTGTATTGGAACCCCGAGAACCTCCTTATCCAGGGGCCTGCAGTGGTAGAAGCACTGTTCGTCCCTCTAAACACAGTCCTGAACAAGGTGAAATCATTCGAAACTGCAGAGTTCGTGGAAGCAATTGCAGCCTGCAAGCTCAGTCTGCGGCCTGAAGATGCAATCCAGCCCACAGCCCGCTGTGCACGCAATACTCACTCCAGTTACAACGAGAACTTAGCACTCATTCGCTTCCTATTCGCTCTCAATCGCGACTTACAGCCTGAAGGACTTCTATCAAAGCAGTACAACCTGCTCTACAACGTTCCACTGGAACTCATGTCTAGCGAGGTCGGAGGTCTCAAGGACGCCATTTCCTCGCTTGTCGAAATCTTCAGCAAACTGAGCAGTGAGCAGACTGCTAGTCCTGCTCTAGCAGTACTGGTTGAGGAGCTTTACAAGGCTCTCTGTGATGTAAGGGAGAAACTGCGAGGTCCAGTGAGGGAAACGTTCATGATCGATGATGAGCAATTCGAAGGACTCATTGGTCCTTTCCAAGTACTGCCAGAGACCATTGAGCCAGCCTTAGGGAAAGCAGCGGAGCCTGCCTTCCCCTTCCACTTCAAAGCAGACTTAGAGGCGGATTTGACTGTGTTCCTGCAGCTCACCCCAGCCACCACTTCCACCAAAGTCTCAAAAGTGGACCTGTTCCGTGACCACCTCATAACACCGAGTACATATAGTGGGGAGGGCATAGTAAAGCACATCATGGAGGCCTCTCAGCAAACTTTGAAGATATTTGAAGCTGGCAAAGAACCGGCGGATGACCTCAAGCTAAAATGCTCAATGATCAATGGGCTTCAGGGCGAAATAAAAAGCAAATTCTACGCTAGTCAAGAAGCGCTTAAGTCTATCCTGGAAGAGCAAATATTGATTTCCATAAAGGATCCAAAGGTGGAAGTTTGCGTGTTTGCTTTGGAGCTATTTAACGCCATTTTAGCAGACCAATCGATAGACTTCAGAGTGAAAATTCTCGATTTCCTAAAAGATCGCCAGCACTATAGCGACATATTTTCCCGCTTCATGCACTCCGCAGACAAATACGAGTGGTCTCTAGGCCAAACCTCAGATAAAGCCGACAAAGAAGCAAAGAAGTACGGCCCCTACCTCAAGCAGTTCTTCATATTCATACAGCGCTGCTGCGACCTCTGCTACTGCGACTTCCAGACCTTCATGGAGCTGCAGCAGCCTGGCAGCAACTCCAACTTCATGGTGGTGTCGAGAGTGAGGGACTTCCTAGTGACAGTCAGTAAGGGTATTAGTCCGGCTGCACAGCCTTCAGAGAGTACCATGGAACTGGTGTTAGAAGCGTTGAAAGCACTGCAGGAGACTTTGAGTGGGCCGCATGTGGAGAATCAGAGAGTATTGGGACATCATAAAGACTTCTACAAGGCTCTTAACCAACTATTGGAATTCTGCTATCAACGACTTGCAGACCCTGCGGTTTCCAACCTGCATTTAGCCATTCTCCAACTCCTTGAAGCGCTAATGGAGGGACATATCGACGATATCACATTCATCCCTCTCCTACGTGATTCTCTAGGCTGTCCCAGTATGATCGACAGTCTCAACCGCCTCCACAGCCAAATCGCAACGCTGCAAACTCACGAGTTGGAGGGGAATTTAGTTTTCGAAATAGGCCGCAAACAGATACAAGTGCTGTTGCATGTGTGCAAGTGGGTGAACTGCACTTTGCTGGAACTCAAAGGGAAGCCGGAGGACCCGGTCGCACTCACTCCGCAGGAAGCCTTCTTTATGGACTATGTAGGCTCTGTGGAACTGCTCAAAGAGGAAAAGCTGTATACGGCTTTCTTCCCACTGCCAGTCAAGGCGAAGTTCCTAACAGAGCAGTCCCAGGCTGACATCATAGTCAACATCAAGCGTAGTTCCCAGCAAGAAAAGGTGGACGACTTCATTGGTCTGCACAAAGCCTGCGAAGAAGAAATGAACCACCAAATGTCCATGAGTCGCTTCCGCTGTGTGAAGCGTGTCTCCACGCACTGGCGCCTAGCTTCCCTCATCAGCTTCTTCCTAATCGTGCTGATAAACTTTATATTGCTGCTGGAACTAAGTAAGAGCGACGACGATATCCGCTATCACTTGCCTATAGAGTACCTGGTGGCCATGGAAGTACTGGGTGCTGCGCAGGTGCTGTGCATAGCGCTGGGCAGGTGCATGTACTGGATGGAGTTCTTCCACACACTGTGGTTCCCGCTGTTCAAGCGCGAAGAGTCGTGGGACACCAAGAGACAGTATGCGAACCCCGCCAACAAGTCTCAGGCAGTGCTGCTGCACACTGACCGCTACTTGTACCAATTAGGCACATTCGAAAAGCAAGAACAGGAAAAAAGGACAAATCAGCTGCTGCAAGTGTCAGCCACCCTCCAGCAACTTCAGCTCACTGCCAAGGTGCAGCTGACCAGAACCAGGCCAGTGGGGGAGCTGGAGGACGAAGCAGCGGAAATGTCACGTCCACAGGTCTCAGTAGTATCGCAAGCCGATGCTTCGACCCTCGAGAAGCCCGAACCTCCACCCAAGATGGACTGTGCTAGTCTAGGCAGACTGGTTTGGCATGTGGTTTATGTGCTTCTGTGCGCCTTGGCTATTGTGGACCCGAGGATTTACCCCTTGTTGCTGCTGGAACTGGCTAGTTTGAATGTGAACATGGCCAATATACTGAAGGCGGTGACTTTGAATTGGCAGCAACTCTTCCTGACAGGCCTGTTCACCCTCATGATAGTCTTCATTTTCTCCACCTGGGCCTATTTCTTCTTCTACGACTACTACGATTCCGAGAGCAACCTGTACTGCGACTCCCTCCTCAGCTGTTTCTTCAGCACTTTGAACGTAGGAATGAGGGCGGGAGCCATTGCAGAGCCCACAGCTGCCATCAAAGTGGCCGACTACAGTCACAGAGTGCTCTTCGACATGCTCTTTTTCATTATCATCATTGTCATCCTCCTCAACATTGTGTTCGGTATTATCGTGGACACCTTCGGTCAGCTGAGAGACGAAAGGACTGACATTGAGAATGACATCAATAACGTGTGCTTTGTGTGTGGGGAGGAACGCAGCTTGATAGATATGCACGGGGAAGGCTGGGAGGACCACATTATCGCTGTGCATTCTCCGTTTGCCTATATGGCGTTCCTGGTGCATGTCAAGAACATGAAGGAAGAGGACTGCAGCGGATTAGAGAAGTATGTGAAGGACTGTTTGGCGAGAAAGAGTGCAGATTTCATGCCGGATACTTCACAGGCGCTTATTAATGAGAAAGTCGGCAATCGCGGTTCTAGTTAGGTAAGACTCACCTCGTAAATAAGCTCTGGAGTTTGCTTCAGAACTGGGCTTTTCAGAGAAATAAATGAGAAAATAAACTTTCGAGCTGCCGAACATCCTAAGTGCCAATTCATGCGACTAAGAATTGTAGATATTTGGCAGTCTCAGACTAAGCAGCCCAAGTCGCACTCTATATAAGCTGTAAGGAGATGAAAATGTCGAACTCTACACACTTATAGAAGTAGCCGACGCACTAACTCCAGAGTGCACTGGATGCACGAACTTGAAGATTGGGAGTGCCTATATCATGCAGCGACTGCACTGCTGAAGACCTAATTTCCGCATTCTCAGATAGATGTAGGACCTGCGAGCTTTAGCTAGTTACTTCTCCCTGGGCACGATGTCAATAAGGAAGTCGAAGATATCGGTGCGGGCGATAGCTGTGGCGATGTCACTGCGCTGCAGAGTGCGCCGGCGGTTTTCCTCTGTGTACAGCCAGGACCTGTGCGTGAGTTCGATGATGAACATCTCACAGGCCTTGGCGAAGAGGGCTGGCGCCTCCGCACTGATCATGCGCACATCTTCGTCACTCTTCATTATCTTCTTGACACGGGCGAGCGGTAGTTGGTGGTTCTTCATGTCCTCGGAGCTCATTCTCTCGATCTCGTCTTTCTGCGCGAGGAGCAGCTTGTCCAGCATGACCAAGTGCTCCTGCATGCTCAGTTCCTGCAGTGGGGCGGGTCTGGCTTCGTACCCCGCAGAAGCTTCGTAGTTGTATTCGTTGGGCGTGTTGTCCATTACAGTGCTATCGAGCGAGGCCGGGGGAATTGAAAATGGCTAAGGCGATTTTGACTCCTGAGAGCGTGCTGATGAGGTGCAAGGCTGACCGGCTGGAAACTATTCAGAAGATGAATGTTTGGGGCTCGGAACTGGAAGATGTGCGTGTGCTCCGCGGCATGCCCAACCTCGAAATCGTCTCCCTGAGCGTGAACAAGATTTCCTCCCTGAAAGACTTCCAAGCGTGCACAAAGATGAAGGAACTGTACCTGCGCAAGAACCTCATCGTCGACATTGCAGAAGTCCGCTACCTCCAAAACATGTCTGCCCTCAAAGTCCTGTGGCTGCTGGAAAACCCCTGCGCAGAGCTGCCCAACTACCGCCTCATCGTTGTCAAGATGCTGCCGAGTTTAGAGAAACTGGATAATCAGCCAGTGACTCCGGAGGAACGGGCGCAGGCGAGTGGACTGGATGAAGGACCGAGGGGCATTCGAAACAGTAGTCCGCAGAGGAGAGACCCTGCCCGGCCCAAAACCACTGAAACTGCTGCTCGGCCTCCTGACCGTCCTGCTGCCTTTCTCGAACGAGCTGCTCCGGAGGCGGAGAGACCTGCAGGGGACAGACCTGGAGGAGCGTACCAGCGGCCTGGCAGTTCAGGCAGCAGTGAGCGACCAGCAGCCGCTCCTGCAGCCCGGCCCAGGTCTGAGCCCAAGTCCGCCGAGGCGAAGAATGAGAACTTGATGTGCGCTATTTTGGCGCTACTGAAGGAACTGGACGGGTCAGCTCTGGAGGTGGTGAAGTCTGAGGTAGAGAGAAGGATGGCAGGCAGGTATTGAGCGCTATTTCAGCTAGAGTAGTGAGGACAATGGTGGCTCAACCTGCTCCCTAGAGATTTCCTATGAAAATAAATGGAAGGTTACCTACTGAAGTGGGTGAACTATTTGTGGGGTTGGAAGCGCAGGTACTTTATCCTGCACAACGGAGTGCTTCACTACTGTCAAGACAAAGGCCAGCCGCACAGGGGCGCAATTCACCTCAATGTTGCTGAAATAGCTCTACACTCCAGAAACCCCCGCCGTCTCACCATCGACACGGGCTGCACCATGATTCACCTCAAGGCCGCCTCTCCTGAGGAAGCCAAAATGTGGGTGACAGTTCTGAGGACTGCAAAGGACCAGTTGCTGGAGGAAGAGACCATTAAAGAAGGCAGTTCGCTGGTAACAGGTGCTGAAGAAGAAGATCCGATGGCTCAGGCTTTAGGGAAATTAGCGACTCTGCAGGCGGAGTTGGAGGAGGATTTGGACGCTATAGGTCGCTCTGCAGACCCACTGTTCAGCAGAGCAGTGCAGCGCTCCAAGGACCTAAAGGTACAGTTCAGGTAGTATGCAGTCTCGGAAGTCTTCCACATGCTGCAGAAGGAACAGGCGAAGTACCAAACGGCCTACCGGCAGTTGGACCAAAAGTGTGAGGAATTCCGCCGTAGTCTCGATACTGACGTGGTGGAATTTTCCCTCCACAAGAAAGCAGCTCAAGCAGATACTCCGGCTTTCTGCGAGTTAGGCGAGTTTCAGGTGGAGGAAAGTGTAGACTTCAAAGACGCCAAGAGCCATATCACTGAAAGCGACCTTTTCTACGACGCAGGCGACGGCAATTCCCTGCTTCTAACAGACCAGGCGATTTCCAGCCTGCCGTATCGGAAGACCCTGCCCTTCCTGCGAGACCCGAACAAGAAGTACAACATTTGGAAAATCGTGAAGGACTCAATTGGCAAGGAACTTAGCAAAATGGCAGTTCCGGTCTATTTCAATGAGCCGATTTCCTTCCTTCAGCGCTTTTCCGAGGACATGCTGTACGCAGATCTGCTGATAAAGGCTGGGAAGTGCACAGACCAGTGGCTGCGTCTCGCCTACATCGCCTGCTTCGCAATATCAGGCTACAGCGTGACTTCGTACCGAGTAATGAAGCCTTTCAACCCTTTACTCGGGGAAACATTCGAACTAACAGCCAATGGATTCAAGCTAGTCAGTGAGCAAGTGAGTCACCACCCGCCTGTGACTGCCCTGCACTGTGACCACCCTTTGTACACTTTCAGAGGAAGCACTGAGGTCAAAACTATCTTCAAAGGCGTTTACCTGCTGGTCAACCCTGCAGGCTACATGCACGTAACGCTCAAGCCTACAGGCGAGGAGTACATTTGGTCCAAGCCGAATAGCAGTGTGCATAACATCATTTTCGGACGAATGTATGTGGACCACCATGGAGTGATGGAAATCCGCAACTCGAATACAGGGGATTTTTGCAAAATTAGTATGAAGAAAAGAGGCTGGTTTGACCACGATCCTAATCGAGTGGAAGGCGCAGTGTATGACGCTATGGGCCAGGCTAGATACCTGCTCTCTGGGAAATGGAGTGAGTACCTGGATATCAAGAATGCATTCACTGGGGAAGAGATCAATGGGTGGAGAATGAGACCCTTCCAGGAAGGGTACGAATACAACTACTTCTTCAATGAATTCACAATTCAGCTCAACATCCCTCCAGACCTCTTCCCCACCCCTATTCCCCGCACTGACTCTCGCTACCGTCCTGACCAACGTGCTCTTGAGAATGGCGATCTGAACACTGCAATCTCTGAAAAACTGCGACTTGAGGAAAAACAACGAGTCCTGAGACGGCAAATGGAGGCGAAAGGAGAGGTGTGGCAGCCCTGCTGGTTCCGCGAAGAAAACGGAGAGTGGATCTACAACGAGGAGTACTGGGAAGACAAAGAACGCGGCTTCCGTCCTCTACCCGACATATTTTGATAGGCACACTAGTTAGCTCGCTCACTCTGCTTCTTCCCCGGGGACAGTTCCGGCCAGATCTCTGACAGCGAGCCTATCCGGGGGAGTGGAGAAGTAGCCTCCCAGAACGCCTCTTCCGTCTCTGGCACTGACCCTGTATCGGAAAGACTGCAACTGGTGGCCCCGGGCTTGTCTTGGAGACTCAGAACTGGGGGACTGGGCAAGTGCTGGGACAGGTCTTCTTCGAATTGGGAAGGCTGGAGTGGGGGCGACATTTCCAAAATCGCCTGGATCAGTTGGTTGTAGTCCGGAGCTTCTGTGTGGATGGCTTCGTAGGGCGTATCGCAGAGCGCTTGGAAGCGGTCGCGCAGCTCAGTCGGGGACACTTCGAGTGAGGACTGGCAGGAAGTGCGCCAGTTCATGTAACTCCCATCGAAGCTAGCGATGCGATTGGACAGGTAGGCTCGGTACACTTCAGGGTCGGATTCGAAGAATTCCTTGGCTGCCAGGGCTGCAAAGCTCAAAAGCATCTCTAACTGGTCCGCTGGCTGCTGCCACACCACTCTCGTAAGATACAGACTCCACACAGTCAGTTCCAACTCATTCAACTGCAGCGTCTTCGCAGTGTCATACAGCAGGGCCAGCACCGCTGCCGACCTGCGCTGCGGAGGCCCAGAATTCGCTATTTTCCTAACGAACAGATGCACCTGGTAAGTGACCTCCGCGACTTGGAATTGGTCCAGGTGCAGGTTGTAGCGCTTAAGAAGTGCAGTGCTGCTAGATTTGGCCGTGCTGTGGGGCTGCTGCCTGGAAATGGCTGGTCGGAGTCGTCTTTTTTTCGTGTGGATACCTTCCATCTCTGATATTTTACACTATAAGTGACGTACGTTCTGCTGAGAAATTGGGGCCTGCGAGTAGTTCGTGCCGAATTGAGGAAATAACCACTGTCTGAACTAAGTCTGTCTAAATATTGGGATTTGGCCTATTTCCGCCTCTAAAGCTTGCGAGACGGCTTCTTTCTACCCTTTTCGCTATGAAACTGACCCTACCCACACACAGAAACTAAGACTTTAGCCCAGTTCCTGCCTCTTAGTCCACACCCAGTAGTTCCTTTCTGCGCTTATGTCCTGTCTTTCTCTCCCTAGTCGCTAGCTAGGCCTTTAGCCAGAGACTGCAGCTGGCGTCTAACTATCTCTATAGGCTTAGGCCATTACTGACTAGCTAAGGCGAAAGTCCTCTGTGCCTTATTCCATAGGAGGACCTGAGCGCTTTCCCCCGATATCGCCACATGCTCAGTCCCCTCCACTGCCTGATACGCAGAGTACATTCCCGCCAGCGGCAGAGCCCCACCATGCACGCCCACAGTCAAGGTGCGCACATCCACAACCCACACTTCCAGGTTGTCTTCTCGCTTGGCGTTCTGGTCCTCCACTTTCCCTCCGAACACCAAGAGTGCGGACTCAGACACAGGAAAGGCTCCGGGGCCGCGGATCTTCTTGGGCACTTTCACGCTCAGTTTCTCCCAATTGACTCCATCAAAGGCCAGGATGGAGTCATGGTAGCGTCCATTGATCCCCACGCCTCCCACCACATACAACTTCTGCCCCACCACCGTGCAAGCGAAGTTAGCCTTCGCTGTAGGCAGTTCCCCCTCATCCGCCCATTGCCCTGCACCCTGCTGGTACGTTTCAATCCAGTCCTCATTGAGTCCGCCCATGACCATGACTTTGCCTTTGAAGTAGACCGAGCCGTGGCAGATGTGCGTGTGGTTGAGTTCGGGTAGGGCTTGCACACTGCTGCCGTTCCAGAGAAAGGCGGAGCGAGGACTGGAGGCAGTTGGCCCGGTGACTACAATGCCGAAGGGTGTGGAAGTAGCGCTGGAGCCGGAGGTGATGGGCGAGGGGAATTCGAGTGCTCTGGTAGGGTTGCCGCTTGAGTCGTGTAGGACCAAGGAGTTGGTTTCGATCTTGAGCGCGAACACAGTCGGAACCACAGCCATTAATATACCTGCACGGGTTAAAGCCTTGAGCCAGTGCTCATTATGCCGATTTCCACTTTCCAGAGGGAAACTGCTTCTTTGCACAGTGGCCATCACCCGCTATCTCTACCTCTTCACCGACGCTTGAGCGCTTTGAACTGGACTCGGTGCCGATAGAGATATTCCAGATGGCCCTAAAAGTGCATTGCACCAGGGTACACCACGTCACTCTCCCAACCTAGTCTACTACTAGTGAATAAGCTGTTTCTAGTCACCGTCCTCCATGACTTTCTGGTGGTCCGAAGGGTCACACCTATTCTTCACCACCTTTGCCAGGTGAATCGGACACCAGGAAGCCGCAGTGATCAGTGCCACCTTCCACACGAAATCCCACGAGAGAATATAGGCCAAGTCGAAGTAACTCTTCATCAGCAGGATACTGAGCAGGTAGACACACAGAGTCACTGCCTGGCTGATGCCCATTAGACGGTGGAAGCGCTCGATCTAGGTGGACAGTACCTCGGTCAGGACGTTCAGCAGTTCGGTTACGATCAGGGAAGTGAAGGTGATTGCGACGATGTTGAGGAAGCTGTCAGGGAACAGCACAATTGCCAGGAGAATAGTGACAGCGGCTTGGTAGACACTCTTCCAGAGCCACCAGAGGAACACTGTGAAGGACAGTGCCCGTCCTCGCTGCAAAGAGCGGTACAGATTGGGGAACTTCATGATGGACGACACTGTGCCGTCCACATCCAGCACTATGGAAAAGACAGGCAAAGTAGTGTAAATGGTCGTATACCCCAGCATCAGAAAGCCATTGTAGATAGGGATAGCACTGAAGTAGAACAGGCAGGAGAAGAGGATTTGCACCACAGATATCAGCAGTCCTCGGTGGAATATGAAATGACTCAGTTTGGCAGTACGCTTGTAGGAGAGTCGGCCATGCCAGAGCACCAGTCCGTTCAGACATCTGAACTCGGGAAGGGAAAAGTCGGCGGCCAAGGAGGCCTGTTTGCCCTCTTTCCCCTCTATTCCTACACCTACGTGGGCAGCCTGGATCATGCCTACGTCGTTTCCTCCGTCGCCTATGCTGCACACTCGCAGAGATGTGTATTTCTTGATAGCCTCAGCGATGGCTGACTTCTGGGTGGGACTGACCCGGCAGCATATGACAGAAGTCGCACACGTGGCTGTTTTGATGAATTCCTGCTCCAAACCCTCCTGTCCCAGAATCGCACTCAGTGTGTGTCCATCAAACACCGGAATATGCCTACTCGTCAAGACTTTCAATCTATCGAGAATAGCCTCCGCTCTTTCCAGCCCTCTGAACTCCATATACTCCTTATCTCTCAGCTTCAACCGAGTGGAAATCCCAATACATTCCGCTGTTTCGACCTTATCTCCGGTCAGCATCCACACTGCAATGCCCGCATTTTGCATGTTTTCTATGGTCTGGGGGACGTTGTCCTGCAGTCGGTCCTCCACTCCGGTGACTGCCAGGTACTCCATATCATGTTCAAGTATCTCAATTACGGCTTTTACTTGACTTTCTCGGTCTGCCATTGACCGCTGCGCTAGGTCGAAGTCCCTTTTCCAGGCTGCGTATTCACTAGGGTGCATTTCCCGCTGGGAAATTACAAGTGTTCTAAGTCCGTCTCTTGCGAGGTTCTCGCAGTCTTCCAATATTCGGTGTTTGGAACGCTCTACAACCTTGTACTGCATCACCTCCTCTGCACCTTTCAGGTAAAACAGGATCTTCCCTGAGGACTCGTGCTGCAGGATGATTCCCATACGTTTGGATGACGAGGAAAAAGGGAAAATCTCGAGAATTTTGTAGGATTCCTGGACTTGCTTGGGGTTTAGCAGTACTATAAGGTCCTGCTTGCGGTCAATTAAGCGGTATTCCAGGCTTTCCGCGAACTTGACAAGAGCCACTTCATCAGGGGAACTGGCCTGGTAAGTCGTCCTGCCCTCTGAGTCTCTCACAGGAGTGACATTGTGGCATAGGGCCAAGGCAGCCACTAGGTCTCTGACCACTCCATCGTGTTCTTTCTTCTTCCGTTGTTTGGAGTTGTGCATGGGACAGTCCGACTTTGCGCAGTTTACAAGTAAATTGTCGCGGAGCAGTTGGAAGTGCTCAGGGTCGTCTTTCTCTATACATGCAAACTCAAAGTTGCACTTCTTGAAGACCATTACGTTTTGAGTCAAAGTGCCGGTTTTGTCTGACAGCAAAATGCTGATTCTGCCCAATTCCTCTGGAATATTGCTGTTCCTCGCAAGACTGCCCTTGATCAGTGGGTCGCGTCCAATCATCAAGCAATAGTACAACTTCGCAAGGTCCAAATTCACCCGCAAAGAAATGGGTATAATGTATGAAAGGAGCAGCAAATAGCGGAAAACTTGGATAAAGAAGTACCTATTGACTCCTGCAAGGACCACAATTCCCACCGACACAGCGAGCATAAGGCCAAACAGGAGCTTCGCCAAGCGGTTCAATTCCGAGTCAGTAATCCCGAATTTACTCGTAGGGGTCGAACTGTTGAGAGCTACACGAGTATCTCTCCCTGTGTATATGACTGCTCCCACAGCTGAGGAGGACGCTAGAACAGTACTGGCCCAGAGAGTGTTGTCAAGGGAAAGCGGCTCGGACACAGGCTGCTGCTGAGCCTTTAAGTCTGCAAGTCCTTTAAAGGCGTATATATTGCGGTGAGGCGGCTCGACTGTGAGAGTTCCAACTACCTCGCATAGGCCTGCCTTTTGCACTCTTTGGGTCAGGACTATGGCTTTCCTCAGCTTCCAGTCTGTTTCTCCGTCGAGTTGGTCAGTCCTTATAAACACAGTTCCGGAGTCTTCCCCAGACACGAGAAGGACCATGTCAGCCGGAACTCGCTCATTTGCCTTCAGCTCGATCAAGTCTCCCACGCGGATTTGCGCTGCGTTGACTTCGGCTTTCCCTGTTTTGGTCAATTTGGTGTATAGCTTGCTGTTCACTTCTTTATCCCGCTTCCAGCGAGTTAGGTCGTCGTAGGCTTCTTTGATCATAGTGATAATGAGGACGAAGGCCAAAGGAGCGACGTAGGTGAAGAGGAATCCGACCTGCAGAGGAGGGTAGAACTGGCTCAGGGTGATGCAGAGGAAAAACAGGTTGAAGAAGTGACGGAATTGGTTGAATAGGACGTAGGGGATGAAGGTCAGGAAGTTGTATTTCGTGTTAGAAACACCATTGTTCGGACACGAGGGAGAGCGAGGAGCATTGAGGACGATACAGCGGTCCTTAGCAGGTCTGCGGCGACAGCAAGTCCAGATAGACCTGGGACTAGAGTCCGCAGCCTTAATGATGAGAGGAGCAACTGCAGACTCTTCAGAGGGCTGGGAGTGGTCCAGACGACTGAGTTCCATTTGCACCCGATACCCCTCAGACATCCTTTATGGGAGAACTGAATTAACTAAGCGTTCTCGAGGGCTTCTGACTTCTCAGCCAGTAGTTCCTCCTGCGAAGTAGTCATCTTGCCACGCGAGAAGTCGTCGATAGCCAGGCCTTCGACGATTGTCCACTCGCCATTAGCGCAAGTGCAGGGGTAGGAGTAGCAGATCTCAGGTGCAATTCCATACAGTCCTGTGCTCATCACTCCCATCGACACCCACTCGCCAGCCTTGGTGCCCAGCACCCAGTCATGCACGTGGTTCACAGCTGCCCAGGCGGCTGAGAAGGCACTGGAAAGTCCGCGGGCCTCGATGATAGCAGCGCCGCGCTTCTGAACAGTGCTAATGAAAGCGTCGTTCAGCCACGCATCGTCGTTAATTGTCGCTCTGATAGGGTTGCCGCGAATGGTGCCCTGGTTGACATCCGGGTACTGCGTCGAGGAGTGGTTGCCCCAAATTATCATGTTCTTGACGTCGGTGACGTGAGCACCAGCCTTATGCGCGAGTTGGGAAAGCGAGCGGTTGTGGTCGAGCCGAGTCATGGCCGTGAAGTTCTTTTTGGGAATCTTGGGAGCGAAGTGGCTGAGGACGAGGGCGTTGGTGTTGGCGGGGTTGGCCACGACCAGGCACTTTATGCTTTCCTTGCCCACTTCCTGCAGAGCCAGGCCTTGCTCCTTGAAGATGTTCATGTTGCGGGTCAGTAGTTCCTTGCGCTCCATTCCGGCCTTGCGGGGGAATCCACCCACGAAAATGCCGACGTCCACATCACGCAGCATTTCTCGAGGATCACCACCAAAGCGGATCTCAGTGACTAGCGGGTACGCACAATCCTCCAATTCCATGGCGACGCCTCTTAGCTTGTCGACACATTGTGGGATGTCCAGAAGCCGCAGCGCGATCTTCTGGTCATGACCCAACATTTCGCCTGAAGCAATCAAAGGCAGGATCGAGTACCCGATCTGCCCAGCTGCACCGGTCACTGCAACCGTGATGACAGAGCTCGCCATGATGATTACTAGCCATCGCTTCGTCCCAGGGAAACGCCTTACTGGGGGGCACAGGACTGCCCACACTGCTCTGCGTATAGGTCCGCTGCTAGTTTCTTCATGTCCGCGACCGATTCTTTGATGATAGTGACTTCCTGCATGCAGGCCAGGGAATAACTAGTAGGCCGCGTTCCTGACTCTGGGCCCTTCTGCACGCCCCACAGGACATCGAGTCGCAAATGGTCGCCGGCCCTAGCTCCCTTTAGCAAGGTCCTGAGCTGGACTATGTCGCCTCTAATGGCCGCTAACTCGCATACCAGAGGCTCCAGTATGCCTACAAATCCCTCCTTTAGGCCTTTGTTTGCTGCCTTCAGGTCCTCTGTCAGCTTCCTATTTTCCTCTAGCAAAAAGGCACAAAACTCCTGTGAGTCTTTTAAGGACAGATCTGGAGCAGGCAAAGACTTAGTTAGATTCTTCAACTTGCGGAAACTATCAGCTAATAGGGAAGAAAGGCGCTGAATTGCTGCATTTACTTGGTCTTTCAGAGTAGTTTCCGTCTGGCGTAACTGTATGACGAGAGACTGATTTTCTTGGATAAGGACAGTGCGAGCGGCCTTAGATTCCTTCAAATCAGTCTCAGCACTGATAATTATCCTTTGTAATTCCTGCACGAATTTGTCTTTTTCCACTAGTGCGTTTTTCGCAGATTTCAGTTCTTTCTCTAAATCCAGAATTCGGATGGAGCCTGTGACTTCCCTTTCCCAGTCTCCAGACCCATGTCTCAGCCATAAATCCGGTCTGCAAGCCCTAGAGCCCAGTTCTCTATTCCCTGCCTTCCGACACAGTTCAGCCTGAAGATAGTTCTCAGCCTCAGTTGTGACTCGGGAGTTGTTGGGAGTGACTCCTGGGTGGAATTGGGACTCAGGGGAGTAGAGGTCAGCACTGAGGAGCCGGGGAGAAGGGGTGAGGAGAGACCTGGGGGAGACGGTCATTTGGGTGCTGGTTTCGGTCCAGAACACTGAGGAGGCGGTGGAGGACCGGGGGTGGTGGGCTGGCAGCTGCACTGACTTGCCATTCACAGACATCACGCTTATTAGATTTCACTTCGGTGCAGTCATCTAGCACCCCCAGCCCAAACTCATCCCTGTACAAGATAGAAGTTCACCTATATAAGAACTGCATTGGGGGTGATGAGGCATTAGAGCATAATAGCAGGAGATGTGGGGAAATTATAGGAAATCAGTACTGACTTCACCCAGCAGACCAATTCCTTCTCTACCTCTTACTCCCTTAGAAGCTCTGTTAGGAGCTAACTAGCTGTCTCCAGGCTGCCAGGGCCAGCGGTCCCTTCTGCTCCACATCCATTCTGCAGGCTTCACTGGCCAAAGTGCCGTCCTTCCGCATCAGCACAAGCTTGGGAATGCCCGCCACTTGACAAACCGCCCTCAACTCATTGATCCGGTCCTGCTCTGCTAAGGGCACAGCCAGCCACGGCATTTCCTCATAGTACCCATCGAATTCGCCTTGATTCCGGTCTCGCGAGACGAATATGACCTCCACCTGCTTCTCCATGTCGTTGACAGTCTCGTAGAACATCTGGAGCCGGGGAGTGAAGGCTCTGCAGGGCCCGCACCAAGAAGCGGAGAAGTATAGCAAAATGAGGTCGGGTTGGAGGCCCTGGGCGACTGGCACTGGGCCGGACTTGCTTAATAGCGTGGGTCCGAGCAGTGCTTCCATTATATGGCTGGGGAAATCGGTACTGGGAGCATAGAGGCTGGAACTAAGGACTGATAGCAAGTGTGTATAAGGTGAGTTTGCTATAAAAGGTACAGAGCAGTCGAGATTAGTAGAGAAAAGTCTTGTTTTCGACGTATAACCGCCACATATACAGTAGCAGTTTCCTCAAACTCCCTTGGGCATTCAAACGAAAGTCAAGAACTACTGCCAAATCGTGGCTTTCTAGAGTGTAAAGATTAGCGTAAACTGCCCAGACACAGCGATTCCTCGCCACATTTATAAAGGATGATAACGTACGTGCTAGCAGACGAAGTGCGAGCTCTGCCGATGGACTTGTACGTGACTGGGCCGTTCCGACACCAGTACTTCAAGCGGCCCATCATTCCACTGCTGCAGCCGAATCCACCGGAAGTGATCATGCAAATGCCCGCCGAGCAGCGACCCGATGAGCAATTCGAAGAAGAAAAAAGCGTGGAGCCGACCCGCACCATCGCCACCCAAACCATCTACCGAGAAAGCGACACTCAGACCGACCCCTACAGTCCTGAGTACATCGTCAACCCCGGGTCCAACCCCGAAGTCCTTCAAATCCACATGTTCACCTATGGCAACGGCTTGCCTGCCTCTATGGCTGAGATGGAACTGATAGAGCAAGCTCGCAAGAAAAGACTCTTCGAGGCAATGCTGCCCTCGTCCACTGATGAAGCCTGCTTCGCAAGGAGGCAGAAACTCATGGAGGAGCAGGAGTTCAAGGAGTGGAATAAGAGGGAAAACGATATTAAGCATATCCAGGATGAACGCTTGCAGCTGCTCCAAACTGCTCTGTTTGACAGGGAAAAGGAAAACGAGGAACGGACTGCGCAGAGAATTGAGGAAATTCGGCTCAAGAAAACTGAGCACAAGGACCGCGCCCTCGCCAAAATCGGCAGGAAGAGGATCAAAATGCTCCGCAAGATGTTCAAAGAGCGCAAAAGCAATGACCAAACCAGCATCCATCGAGACATTATCGAGGAGTACGCCAATTTCGGGTCCGAAGTGTACGCTCCGATTACCCGCAAAGGCCTGTCCCTCGACAAACTGTCCAACAAATACGAAGTCCAGCCTGAGGCTTTGACGACTTACTCAGGACTGAGAGAACTGACGGACACCCTGCCGGAGTCAGTGCTGAAAACCACTGTTGACATAAAGGCGGAGTTGAAGAAAGCAGTGAAGAAGAATACACGGAAAGAAGCACAGCACAAAACAGCGCTTGAGAAGGCTAGAGCGGCTATTGAGGCTGCCCGCACCAAGCCAGGTCGTTCCACTGATAGGAAAGACGCTGGGGACGGTCGGGCTTCCGCAGCCGACGACTTCTTCCGGCCTGACACTCCGAAGGTCGATGAGCGGCAGAACGAACTGCAGGATGAACGGGAAAACGCAATAATTCTGCTTCAACGGATGTTGCGAGGACGCGCAGTACAGAATTACATGTTCGAAGGCAAGGAAAAGCGCCTGGATTTGATCGCAGAGCTGCGGAGAACTGGAGAAATCGAGCAAATGTCGGAAAGTGAGCAGGAAAAGGCACTAGTCCAGGCCTATCGTGAGCGACTGATGGACAGCATGGCAGATGGAGTGCAGGGCTCCTTAGTATCAGAGGCCTTGGATGGTCTGTCTAAGGAGTTGGTGCGGCTGAAGCAGGAGCAGCGCATTTCCTTCATGGTGCGGCTGGCGGAGGAGCGCAGACGGAAGCAGGAGAGTGAGGAATCAGGCCGCAGGCAGGCGGAGGAAGTGCTGAGAGGCAGGGAAGACACGCTTTATCAGGAGGTAGCGACCACCCACCAAACCTCAGTGGACAGTTACCTGACCCACCTCTTCGGCGCAGCAGTTCGAGACGCCTCTGAGCAACAATCGAGGGAAGAGGCCTACCTCCGCTCCTACCAAATCAACCGACTCCTCGACCAAATCGAAACCCGCATGAACCGGCCTGAAGTGATCGTCCGCGACCTAGTCCACAGCTTCCTCATCCCGGAAATCGACCGCAGAAGACTGCGCAGAGGCATCGCTCTGGAGGAGAAAAGACACTTGTTTACCGCGAGGAAAATGATGGAAGAGGCAGCCAAGCGGGCGAAACACGACTTTAGCGTGATAGACGAAGGGCAGTCTGAGCCCACAGACTAAGTCTAGACCAGGGTTTCTTCCTTCTTTTTATGGCTTTCGAAGGCTGCATACCTTATAAAAAATGACTTGCGGGGAGACTGGGGGAATAGAGGCCATACAGGAGGTGCGAAAGCGACTATAAGAAAGAAGAGTCAAGTTTACATCGAAAGGTCAAATACGACGAAGTGGCGACTACCTGCATTCGCCACTGTAATGCGATCTGCACTCAATGTGGTGTCCGCAGTACAAGACAGCCCCTAAAGTGCGAGTACATGGCTAGTAGGTGATCCCATACTTGTGGCTGGAATAGTGCGTAATAAAAGATGAAGGTCGCTGTCTTCGTCGTGGCTTTGCTAGCTCTGTCTGTGGCGGGAAAGAAGCACCACGTAGTTCCTGACAAGCTGAACATGTGCCCGATCTGTATCTCGCTCATGACCGACGCTCAGAACGAGTTGATCCAGATCGCGGCTAATGGAGGTGTGGTTGGCGGGTGCAGCGCTCTGTGCGGAATGCTCAAGAACTCCCTGGAGGCTGACGCTTGCGGCTTGGTGTGCGACTATGTGGGCATCACTGCCTTCTCTGACGCACTCAACTACATTGACCCCGACCCCGTGTTCACCTGCATGCTGATTGATGTCTGCGCGAAGACCAACGATGCGTCCGCTGAGCTGCATGAGATGAAACTGGACCCAGTGACTGGCCCCGTGGGCACTCACTTCGACCTGACAGTGGAGTGGAACACGACTTCCCCCCTGGCTACCGGCATGCTGGAAGTCGCTATCAACGGCGGACAGATCAGTGGTCTGGGCTCTTCCCAGATGGTCTATGGCCAGGCTGAGGGCCTCTACAAGGCCAAGTTCTCCTTCGACACCAAGCCCACTAACGACAATGCCTGGGCTGATGGCACCTATGCCGTCACCTTTGCACTGTGTGAGGGCTCTTGCGGCTCCACCCACGCCTACAGCTACACCGTCCTTGAGAACACCCTGGGCTTCATTCTCAACAGCACCCAGGGCGCTGACGTCTTCGACTACCACCTTTACCTCTAAGTAGTTCTAGGCCGCTCCAAATATGACTGAAGCCTCTGGACTTGGCTGAGCGCTTTCTAGACTACTTCCTGTGATTCATGCTGCGAACTGATACCCAAAGTGAAGATGTGATTTCCTCAGTTTGTGGAGAGTTGTGTTTTGAAAATTGCATATCCACAAAATTGCTTATTACCGCCCACAAATACTCCAATCGACAGGCCAAAATAACTCCCAAAGAGTGGAAAACTGTGTGCCAGCACACAACCCTTTCCAAAGAAAGCTAGACATTAGCGCCTGCGCCAAAGTCTGAGCCCTTCTATCCAATCCAGGTGGACTCTTCCTTTCCATATCCTACAGCAGCTCTGCATAGGGCTATCCGCCATTGAAGTTGATGTCCATAATAGAATGCAGTCCAGCCCAACTCGCCCTGCGGCCTACAACGCCCGGGCCCTAGTCCTCGGCCCAGCCCTGTGCTCCCCCATCTCCAGTCCCCAGTGCCAAGTCTGTAAAAAGGAAGGCGCTTTACTGCGCTGTGACCGCTGCAGTCGTAGTTTCCACCTGGTCTGTGTAAGTCTGTGTGAGGCACTGCTGCCTATGGGGTATTGGTACTGCAGGAGGTGCTGGGCGGACTATGAGGCCAAACTCAATGAGGACATGGACCGACTGGAAAAGCGCCAAAAACTCAGGAAGGAAAAACTCATCAGGAAGTTCCTCAAACATGCGGAAACGGTGGATATGCACAAACTGCTGAGCAAGGGAGAAAAGACAAAAAAGCGACCCAACCCGGAAAACACGCTTTTAGCTATCACTTCAGACGTCCTGCCACAGGCAGAAGACCCTCAGCCCGGCAAAAACGTCCCTTCGCTCCTGATCTTCATTGCAGACTTCTGCTATTGTTTCAGAGACTTACTGCTGCTGCCTGTGTTTTCCCTGGCTCAGCTGGACACAGAGTTGCAGCAGTCTGCAGCAAGTCCGCTCCTCACCAAGATAATCGCAGGTGCGCTGAAGGTGCTTATGCGGCACATGTTCGCCCGACATGGTGCTAACGAGTGCATTCCCACACGCTGTGCCTACCTCAGTCTAGCCTTCCAAACCCACGGTCTGTACAGTCCCTTGGAGCAGGTGGAAGTCTCTTACTTCCCCTTTTTGACTGAGTTGCTGACCTGTCCGATGTGGAGTGGGTACATTGTGCCGGGGTCTTCACTGGCTACAGTGGTGGGCAGGATGCAGGACTGTCCCTTCGAAGGGTACTTCAACGTGGCTTACGGCTACCAGGAAAAGGCGGAAGTGGTGTACTGGCTGACTCAGTGTGTCTTGGACTGTCCAGAGCTGGCGGACACAGTGAGGAGGATCACTGCTCAGAAGCCTGCACTCGAGCAAAAGCTCAGAGAGCTGAAGAAAGCCAAAGAAGAGCCGAAGCGAGAGGAAGCAATAGCAGAGTTGAAAGCACAACTAAGAGATACAGACTGCGTCACCAAGCCATTTGCCTCTATCAACGGGTCCGAACTCTACTGCTTCGCCTTCGACCCACGCACCATCTGTCTCCGCACCTACACCGAAACAACCGAGCAGTGGCAGGTCTTCCAGACCCGCAGAGACCTGAACAAGCTGATAGCCCTGGATTCACCCTATTGCAAGCGGAAACTCCTGACTACACTCAAACTAGTGGACTCCTCGCAAGTCCAGTCACTCGACATCCCTCGTCCCTGCTTACTTGCCTACTTGATACAGATGTTGGTCCTGTTCGAAGCTCGCCTCCGGCTTTACCTCCAGCATGCGCAGAAGCAGTGGGAGACGCCTGAGAACACTGAGGGGTGGATAAAGCGGGTGAAGACTGCGCAGACTGTGCCAGAGCTAAAGTGGCTGTTACTGGAAGTGGCGCAAAAGGGAAATCTCGCAGTCAAGCCCAACTCCCTCAAAAGTCACTACAAAAAGACTATCTGGGCTACGCCGGAGTTTAAGGAAAAGTGGGAAAAGCTGCTGGAAAACGTCACAGGCCAGCAAGAACTGCTGCTCTTGGTCCTCTACTGCGCGGCTCACTGGCGCCACTTCGCTCTCAAGAAGGAAACGGGGGAGAGGTACTTCCCTGCTGGCCTGTTCAAGCCGAATGAGAGAGGGACAGGGTTGGAGTTCGAGTCGCTTGCGAATGTGGAAATTGTCGCAATTGAGTCTCCGATAAAGTGCGAAACTGCGGAAAACGAATCTCCGATGGACTGCGAAAAGGACGAAGCGGAGCCAATGAAGGTCGAGGAAGAGGCGAAATCCGAGCCTGAAGATCAGAGAAAAGGCTCCGATTTGGTCAAAGTGGAAATTGAAGATATCGTTATGGCTGAAAAGGGAAAACCGCAGGTGAAAGAGGAGTTTGTGAGACTGGGGCCGAGGACTAGAAGCAAGAAGAATGAGCCTATGAGGGTGTTGGGCGAGGCTGACAAGGAGGTCAAATATGCCTCTATCATTGCTACTGTGCCAATAGAGCCGCACAGTGACTCCTTCTCCGAGTCCGCTTCTTCCGAATCCTTCCCAGAACCCAAATCTCACAAAAAAGCAGACCATTCTGAGGACTCTGCGCCTCGCTTAGTGGAAGCCACGGCTCCGCCTACTGGCAATGCTCGCAAGCCGCGGATTTTCTTTGTGTTCCAGGAGCACCCGGAAAGCCCTGCGCAAGATGCGAAAGATAACAGCCCCGAGCCTACGAACCGCCAAAAGAGAAACCGAACTGAGCCGCAGGTGAGACGGTCCACGCGGATAAATAGAGGGAAATTGGATAAATGAGGTTTAGTAAAATCGACTTTAGCCGCATTAACAAGCCAAATTGGCTTCAGAATTGCCTAAAGCGAAGAACTTGCGTGTATGCATTGGGCGTCTTCCATCACTGATATCTTCCCTCTACACTAGATATGTCCAATAGTGAAGTCACTTTGACTCAGTGGGAAAGCATACTGCAGTCCCTCCAACTTCCACGACAAGTCCGACTTTTCAGGCGTCTGCAACTACACCCTTTTCCTCCTCTTCGGAGTGCCCTTTTACTATCGAAGAGCTATGACTTGTACCTGGGTAAATCTGCACCTAGTGGCAGCTGCGCTTCTCATGATAGTCCTGTGTCGCTGCGCGTTCTTCTCTGACTCAAATGAGGGCAATTTCGGGGTTCTGCCGAGTGAAGAGATATAACATATATGGGCTTTTCTGCTGTTTTAATTACGGAAGACCCTTTGCTGTCTGTGGTTTCGCGCAATGTTAGTCTCGAAGAGCTCTTTTTTGCACTGCAGATATTCGAACTGAACGTGATTTTCGTCTATGTGGCTCTCATGCAAATTGTGAAAGTCGTGCACGGGTTGCCGTTTGAGATATCAAGACGAAATATAGTGTCGCTAGAGTGTGTATCAGGAGTAATTTTCGTGCAATTTAAGGAAAAGGTGAATACTCTCATAAATCTAGCTCTAAGGCGGGTGATAAATGCGGACATGAACTGCTTTTACAGGAGAAATATAGGGAGATGGGTTGTAAGTCTCGCTATAGTGTATCTGTTTTTCCTTCAGTTATTCAGTACTATTTGTGCAAGTTGGCAGGCATTTTAATGCTTGAAATGCTGCTTACAAGGTAGGAACACGCCCAAGCCATAGCCAACAATGCATTATCGTATTTGCGGAAACGGCATATTCCTGTACTAATACAAGGCCAAATCGTGACTAT
>Ga0247837_1001942_pt1 | contig 40681 bp, 22 predicted proteins | sample LaCtaG_2_FD_187115 | JGI IMG/M metagenome (GOLD analysis project Ga0247837, IMG submission 187115) | Freshwater microbial communities from meromictic Lake La Cruz, Castile-La Mancha, Spain - LaCruzMarch2015_14.5m | ecosystem: Environmental > Aquatic > Freshwater > Lake | place: Spain: Castile-La...
TAGTATTGTACTAGGAGGTAAGAATGGCTGGAAGTGGAAAAAGCAATCGTGTGTTGCATTAATATAGATACATTTAGAATCTTTGGTAGTGCGTTTGAATATAGGCAGACTGCTTTCTGCTGCTTACGAATCGAGGATATTCCACTAGCTTTCTTCGTAGTGAATTTGTTTATATACGGAGCAATAGCGATATATATACTTGTCTTAGAACTACCTACGCTCAGCAGTGAGGATAGAAAGCCTATGACTCTAACTCCCAGACAGAGCGTCTGAACATAGGCCGCGCACTACTGGCCTCAGGCTCTTTGAAGGTCTGCTCCAGGGCAACTGGCTGGGTCGTGACTTCCTCCAACTCCACATCTCTCAGCTCCGGAGTCACCTTATAGGCTCGGCCCGCCTCCATTAGGCTTTCTATTCGGGCAGAAGACTGAGGCCTGTAGCGGCTGTTCACCTTGGCAATAAGCTGCTTTAAAGCCTGGTACTGGGTGTAGATTAATAGACTGAAATGGAGGGATATCAGGCCTGAGAGCATTCCAATGGCTACCCAGCCCAGCGTATTTCTCTGGTCAAAGGAAAGGTCCAGCGTTAAAACCGATATTAGTCCCAGTACTAGCGTCAGTAGCAATTCGGACAGGGACCAAAAGGCATTGCCCGTAAATTTCGCATTATAAGGACGAAATACTGCTAAAAACACAGTCAATACTGCATTTAAAGCCACTAAAACCAGTGCTTGTGATAGGGGAAAGGCAGAAAGATGCACCAAACTCAGCACAAATAGTGCTTTTCTCCCTAGTTGGAAGAGACTAAATGAGCGCGTGAGCTTATTCCGCACTTTCAACCCTTCATACAGCGTCCCCAGCCTTTCTCTATGATTTTCACTCTCCAACAGCTCATAAGACTTCAAAGTTACTTGGGAAATTAGGGTAAAATGAAGGAAAATCAGCCCAATTAGAGCCAACATAGTGAGTAAAAGGCTGCTATAGCCTGTAACTTGGGTGGGAATGGGGGTACGCAGTTGCAGAGATATGGTCAGGGAAAGCTGTAAAAAGGTCTCTAAGGCGCACCGGAGGAAGATGGAGTAGGTGAAAAGGCGGAAAAGCTTGCGGAGCCAGGGAAAGACAGGAAATAAGGATTTGAGCAGCCACACAGCCAGGAACCCGACCAGTACAACTACCCAGAGAGTTATAATATTGCCACTATTGGTAATAAAGCCAGAAGACCAATTTTGAGCAGCAAACGGCTCCGGAGGAGCCTCGAATTCCTCTGAATTCTCAGCAAAACCAGGCAAAAACGCGAAATTCGCGAAATTTAGCGCTTGCAAAAAGGCCTTCAAATTATCAGGGAAAGCAACAGACATAAAGCTGAGGTAGTTAATAAGCTGCAAAGCCTCTATCAGTCCCCATAGGAAGTTGAGAGAAGTACCAGCAAATGCAGAGGTTAGAAAGGAACTAGAGGCTGCTAGGCCCAGACCTGCTCCTGCCCTTAGGCAGTTCTTTGTACCACAATGGAGGAGGAGAGGGTAAAGGCCTCAGTTATTATGGTGGTGAAAGTGGAATTAGGTAGAAAGTTGCCGTTGAGGTCCTTGATAAGAGCCGGAGAGGCGATTTGGAGGGTGAGGAGGGAGTCGGATTTGATGGATTCGTGGGGTGAAATGGAGAGAATGTATGAGCTGTTTCGAATTTCCGTGAAAATACAGGAAAAGAGGGAAATATGTTCAATTGTTACCTCAATCAGGCCTTCCAAACTGCCTTCGAAAATGACTATTTCAGTAAAAGTGAAATTTGCCTGTATCCCATCCTGCGTTTTGCCCATATACATCAATATAGCACTTGGAGCAGTCAAGTCTTTGCATATAGATAGGCCTTCAAATACAGGACTCCAGCATTTCCACCCCTCTTCTATATAGCAGGCACGAGAACAGCCGTCTCCGTCTATAAGGTTCCCATCATCACACTCCAACTGGCCTAAAGTCCTACCGTCTCCACATATTTCCATACACACCAGGTTCAAAGCCTCTCGCAGTGCTAGTGACTTAGGCTGGGAAATGGCTCCTGTGCCGTCATAGTAGCCTGTGGTATTCCTGCAATCTTGACAAGTGGAGTTTACCAGGACGTACCCATTAGGTGTATAGCATTGAGTGCAGGTGGTTGACCTAGACTGGCAGTTTAAGCATGTAGGAGCACATTGCTGGCAAGTGGATGAGTCGATATACATTCCCGGACCACAAGTACAGAGTCCTTGATAGAGAAGAAGGCTGGACTTGCACATGGAACAGGCCAGGGAGTTGCATCGTTCACATCCAGGCCCACAGGCTACACATCTATTGCTGGATTGGTAGTAGCCCTTTCCGCAGGTTTCCTTGCATTCTCCGCCTGCAAGTATGAGTCCAGGGTCACAGGTGCAAATTCCCCCTATGAAGGAAGCGCCTGCTACACACCTCACACAGGACCCTGTGTCAAAGGTAATGCACTGGTAGCATAGAGGGTCTGTACATAGGGAACAGTCTGTAGGCCGCACACACCCGTACTTGCAGGAAGCCAGACAGGTCCCACAGCCTCCTGCCTCTGTATACTCCCCAAAGCGACAGGTGGAAATACACCGATTTAACTCGATAGGACAGTAACACCCTACACACAGTCCCCTGCCAGCCTCTATTTGAGCAGTAGATTTCGCATAAAAAGCCACACTCGCCTGATACATAAACCCTGCATACTGCAAGCCGAAATTCAGCAAAGTAGCACTGGGCGGGCTAAACATCTGCTCCAGACTAGGCAAATCCACCCAAAAGGAATTCGCAAACACCACAGCCCTAGTCTGAGTCCCACTAAAGCCTCAAGACACTCCCACATGCACCCACCGCTTATAGGACTTAAAGATATAGCCGGTGTAGATGTAGTGCAAGGCTTTGGGAGTAGTGCGGACTATTAGGATAAATTCTCCTTCTGAACGGATATCTGTTGGCTTTATTGCCAGTGAGATTAAAGGCTGAATTTGGTTGTTTAGTAGGTAATACAGGTTGAAAAGTGTGCCGGAAGATCTGTGAAAGACCCACATTTCAATGGTCAGACCAGAGCCTCCTAAGAGATTACCCACTCCATTGAGCCAAAATACCCCGGAATAGTTCCCATCATAGTAAATTCCTCGGTCTTGTGTGGGAATTGGGTCAAAAAGGCGTATATCCGGGTAGGAACCGCCCGGAACTAACCCATAAGAGACGCTAATGCCTGCAGTCAGAGGGTAGTCAAAGCGGAGGTTATTGGTCAGAGGGATTTCCACCTGGGAATTCTGGGTTAATAGGGACTGGGGGCAGTCTTCGAATCTGGCTTTTACCTCTTTTCCGAGGGTAAAAGCCGCATTTCTATGGATTCCCTGGGAAATAGTGGCGCGAATGCATATTTCCTCTTGACACAAGATCAGAGTGCCATTGCCGAAAAGGCTGAGTTCAGCCAAAGCCCAGCTTTGGCCAGAGAAGAGAGGGACAAGAGCCTCTTGGCTGTCAGTCTGCAGGCTGAGTCCTGTCCCTGTAAGGGCCACATAGAGTCCTAAGTCCTTTTGGAGTAGAAGTCGAGGAGGGCTGGGACTGTATTGGAGGGTGAGCAGGATGCAGGTCTCTATAGTCTGGGGAGCGGCAGGCTGTAGGGCGCTTTGAGCCCCTGCAATAGAGCTGAACAGACCCGAAAGCAACACAGAGACTAACATAAGTCTCATCTGTATGGCCTTTATTTCCCCTATTTCCCCATTGAACCAGTGCGACTTTGCAAAAAGCCCTCAGAGCAGAACGCAACAGCAGGATTTTCCCACACCAAGAACTGAGTGAATAGGGAAAAGCCCTTAGTCTACAGCGGGGGAGCGCAGTCTGGGCGTGTCTGGGGCTGAGTCTTGCGTTTCTGCAGTGGGGTCCACCGAGAGCACCAGTCCTTTCCAGTCTCGACTTGTCTCGCTTTTCTTCTGAGTGAACAGTATTCTCTTCACCAGTTTCTTCGAAGACGCACTAATATCAGGAGTGAAGCTAGGCCTCAGCGCCTTCCTCATTTCCTCAATTTTCCTTTGCTTATTGAGCAAATAGTCCGCCACCCTGTGTTCCTGCTGTCCCCTGCCCCCTCCAGCCTTCATCCCAGCCTTCAAAATCACAGTGGAAGGCTGCAATTTCCCCTTATACCCTCCTAAAGCTCCCTTCTTCCCTTCAATTTGCTGTTTTCTCATCGACTCTGCAATGCCTGCTTTCAACGCTGGCTTCGGCCTGGGGACAGGACTGAAGTCCCCCTGGTCTCTAGGCCTGTTTCTGCTGGTGGAGCTGGGGGGAGTGGCTTTGCGGGGAGTTCGAGGGGCTGGGTGCATGTCTCTGGGCAGAGTGCGGGACAAGTCTTCTATTCGTGGTCGGGAGGAGCGCTTGGTTTTCTCGATTGACAGGGTGCGGTGGGTCTGGGAGAGGAAGGGACTGAGAGGCCGGAAGTCTCGTAGAGCAGGTGACAGGCGTCTTCTATCCGCCGAAGCAGTCCTCTCCAGCTCCGAAGGATCAGGCTCAAAGGTAACAGTGCTGCTGTTGTCGCTGTCTTCTAAAGACCCACTGAAACTTTCCTGTAACTGCTCTTGCAGGCGCTGCATCAGACGCCGGGCGTCTTCTGTGAGGAAATCATGTGCCATTGAGGTAGTTTTCTACTGCCTTTAGACTACTAAGGCTTTCCCCAGGGCTTAATTTCTCAAAGCTAAATTTATACCCGCAATTTGCGACTTAAATGACTATTAGGACCAAACACTCCGATTTCCAAAGGCCCTAACACGCTGCCGATTCCCAACCCAGCCTGCGAAATCTACGCAATTACTGGCCTATTTGCACAAAGTTGTAAGGAAACAGTCCCTCCCTACTCCCCTTGCGTCCCAGCCACCAGCCACTTTCATCCTTCTTCATCACTGCAATTTCGTCCCCTGCAGAGAAGCACAGGTCTCCGTCCTATGTGGAATTCACTCGTTCGCCTTCGAAGTCGTATATTGCAATTGCGAAGTCTGGGGAAGGGGGAGAGGGCGGGGACGGTTCTTCGCTTCTGCCTTTGATTCGGTTCATTATTCGCAGTTTTAGTTGGTCCATTTCGGGGGTTCGTTGGTCGGTTTGGCTGGTTTTGGCTCGATTTTCGTCTAAAGCTCGTAAAGGATTCAAAGGGTGTAGAGTGTCGGACTCCCTTTCAGCCTCTATTTCTTCGTTGAAGAACTCCACACTATACGAAATTTGAGGAAAAGGCTTATGGTCGTCCTCCGGGTCCACCGCAAAGCTATCAGGTTCCGGACGAAGTGCAGCCTGCTTCGAAACAGGCATTTGCTTGGGCAGCTGGTACGTAGGCTTCGGCGTCCAACTCCGCACACTAGCGATTTCACTCTCCAAGTCAGTCCCAGTGCCCGCAGCCACTACTTCCAGCCTGCCAACCAACAACTTCTGCACTCCCTCCAACGCACTCCACCGTTCCTCCTCCATAGGGTCAATCATCAGTTCGTCTGCGTAGAAGTCCCGCACTACGAGTTGCTCTAGCACGCCTACGAATACATTGACTAGGCCTTTGATGTGGAGACGGCTGGAGTCGAGGGCGGATTTGAGGGTGGAGAGTTCGGAGTTGAGTTTGTCGTGTTGCTGGCTTTTCCACTTCTGCACGGTTTGCTGGATGCTGAGAAGGTCGTTGCGAAGCTTGGATTGTTCTTGTTTGTGGATACTTTCTTCCTCTGCCAGTCGCTGTTCCAAAGCCTGTCCACTCTTGCGCTCCTTCACTAACTGGGCAGTCAGCTTCTTCACAGACTCCTGCAAACGAAGCAACTCCTCAGGACTGCGGATAGCTTCCACCTGGGCAGTGGTCGCTCGGGTTAGTCCAGGGGAATAGGTCCGTTCCGGAGTGCGGGGGACTGCTTGGGCTTTCTTAGTTCTCACAGGACTCACTGCAACTTGCGTCTTCACTGGCGACTTGGACCTGACAGGGACAGGACTTCTGACTTTGCCCTGAGTGGCCCCTTTCCTGTCCTCTGCACCAGCCCTGTAGTACTGGAAGCTGGTCAGGGAGGAGAAGACCCCGGGCTCTACTCGGGCAGGCTTGTGGGGAGAGGGCGTCCTGGCTCTGTCGTTTGACATATTGGTTTAAATCGCTGGCGATTACTTCCGTGGCTCAAAACAAAGCCAATTTGTGCGGGATTTAGGCCTTTTAGTTGAGATTCAGGGGAAAGGGATATTTACTTATGGAAATCTCTTGGAAGGTTAGTAAAAGCTGCGATTTTATCACAGATTTGCCTTTCGAATGCACGTGTATGCTGGTTTTCCTTCTGTTTAGTCCTTTTCCAGGCAGTTTGGTCGTTTTCCGTCTTATTTGCTGCCTAGACACCGCGGAAAGCGTAATAATGGTCCTGACTCACGAAGAAGGAATTCGCCTGATTCTGGACTTTCTGCTACAAGCGAACTACCACCGCAGTTTCCTAGTCCTGGAGCAGGAAACCCGAGTTCGGCGGCGGTCCTACGGCAGTGAAATTGACTTCTTCTACGACCTAGTGGCAGATGGAATGTTTGAAGAGGCTGAGAAGATGATAGCGCCTTTGGAAAACAGGGATAAGGAGGGACATGCTGCGATTTTGATGCAGATTAGGAAACAGGCCTTCCTAGAAAAGGTGGAAAGTGTGAGTACCCACGACGTAGGCCACCTTGTAGCCTCCCTCAAGCAGCTAGAAGCCCTCGCCGGCAAAGAGGAGTTCAGCACTCTCTGCTACATCCTCAGTCTAAACAAGCTGTCCGACCACCCGGAGTACGCCAACTGGAGCTGCTGGAAAGGGAGGTACAGCTGCTTTGTGGAGTCGCTGAAGCACTTGGGGAAAATATACGAAGTGGAGGAGGAGGTGAGAGAGAGTCAGACACTGCAGAGACTGCTGGGGATGGAGGGGGAGGAAGAAGGCAGTCTGAGAGGGGATATCAGTCCAATTGCAAGGAAAGAGAGCGACCACTCTGTGGAGTTCCGCCCAGTCCCCATCCCCCCCGAACTGAGTCCCGAAGAGTCCGAAGCCACCGAAGAAGAGTCGAAGCAGCCCTCTTCCTGGCAGCAGGACCACGCCGCTTCCTCAGCCCAAGAATCAGCGGGGGAGGACCGACGCGTCTACGTGGAAACGTTGGATATTGTGTCAGGCACTGACGAGGCTTCGGGGCTGGATGAGGACAATTACAGGCCGCCGCAGGACCTGTTTCAAAGGTTCGACCCGAGGACTTTGCATGAGGTGACGTCCATTGAAGATGTGCAGCCGATCAGAGCCTCTGCCTTCAACTCCACTGGCGACTACTTCGTCCTGGGCACCAACTCCAAGTCCATCAAAGTCTGCTCCCTGCACCATGTCATTGACAACCTACTGTACAACCAGCACCACAAGCAAGGCATTGAAGTGGTCTTTGAGATGAAAAACCTGCACTTAGGGTCGGTTTACTGTGTGGATTGGTCTCGATCCGGCTCTCAAATTGCAACTGGGTCGAATGATAAAACCATAAAAGTGGTCTTTTGCCCGGATTTCCTGGCTATACAAGAGACTCAGTCGGAGCCGGTTATATATTCCAATGGGGCGTATGTGGCTGGAGAGGGCGATTTACCCGATATCCACGAAGTCACCCTATCCGGCCACAAAGCCACAGTCCGAACCCTGTGCTACCACCCTCTAGACGACCACATTCTCCTGAGCGGCGGTATAGTGGATAGCGAAATCAAGGTCTGGAACACTGAAACCGCCCAATGCGTGCAGCGCCTCAACGGCCACAATGGCGCTATTTACTCCATAGCAGCAGCGGGGGATGGAAAGCTGTTTACCTCGGTGGGCACGGACAAGAGAGTGAGGGTGTGGGACTTGAGGGCGGCGCGCAGTGTGATGCAGCTGAGTGGGGACCAGTTCACGGAGATGAACGCTGTGGCGCTCAATACGAGCTTTTCGCAGGTGAAAGCGGTTTCGAAGGCTGGGTTTGCCAAGCAATCGCCCCAAAGGACCAGATCCCAAGAGCTAGCCGCAGTCTCCCACCTCGACGGCATGATCTCCCTCTGGGACCTCACTGCCGGCAAGCTCCAATCCAAGTTCTCCTACCACACCAACGACTGCAGAGCCGTGGAGTTCTCCGCTGATGCGAACTGGCTGGTTTCCGCCTCTTTCGACGCTACCATTGGAGTGCTGGATGTGAATAAGGGGGTGGTGAGGAGGATTACAGACCATTTGGATAGAGTGGTGAGTGTGAGGTGGCACCCGTACTTGCCCATTGTGCTTTCGACGTCTGCGGATAGGACGGCGAGGGTGTTTTGTCCTTAGTTTTTCATAATTAGTAGCGATTTGCTGTTATTTCCGCGATTTGGACGGTTTTTTAATAGGAGAAATACATCTTTTCCCTGTAATATTGGGTGTTATTCCCAATCCGTTTAGAATTTTACGCAATTTTGTGGTCTTCAAAAGGCGTAATATAGCTGTAGAGTATAAATTGGAGGCTATATTGAAAAAATCAGAAACTACAGCTACTTGGCCAGATATGAGCCAAAATGGACTCACTGATAGGGACAATGTCCCTCCCCTGCCGCCTTCCTCGCGTATCCACTTCCACCCCTTCCGTCGAGGTCTGAAGCCCTCTCCTCCCCAACACCGCTCCTCCTCCTCCAACCCCTCCTCCGCCCCCGACTACAGCTGGGAAATCACCCAAAACCTCCTCAAAGCGGAAAGCTCCTGCCAACTGCCCGCCCACTACCTCTCCACTCAGTCTGACATCAACCCTCTCACCCGAGCTGTCCTCGTAGACTTCCTCATAGACCTACACAGAAAGCTCAATCTCACCCCGGAAACCCTCTATCTAGCTATTGGACTGTTCGACCGAGTACTAGCGGTGGAGAAGGTGGGCAGAGCGAAGGTCCAGTTGCTAGGCGTTTCCGCCCTGATGGTCGCAAGTAAGTATGAAGAAGTGACGATTCCGCAGGTTTCTCAGTACTTGGAAGCGATGGATGGCGCCTATGGGAAGGAGGACATACTAGGGATGGAGAGGAGCATACTGAAGGCAGTAGGGTTTGGGGTGAGTGTGCCTACGGCGTTTACGTTTTACAGCAGAGTGGAGAGTTTGGTGGTGGAGGACCAGGTCACGATGGCGCTGGGGATGTATATAATGGAGTTGAGTCTGATGGAATATCCAGCTCTAGACTACCGTGCTTCCCTCCTCACCTCCTCTGCCTACTACCTGGCCAAGCGCCTGCGCTCCCGGCCCTCCCCCTGGCCTCCTGTCCTACAGCGCCAATTCGGCTACTCGGAAACTGACCTGAAGCCCTGTCTCCGCCTCCTCTACCCTGTCTACATCTCCGCAGAGAAAAGTGTGCTCCAGGCTGCCCGCAAGAAGTACGCCTCCGCCGCCTTTTTCGAAGTATCCAAACTGCGACTATAAAGGAGTTATTAGCAGGACAAGCGCTAGTCTTCGCCTAGTATAGACTCGTGAATAGCCCAGATCTGCACAGCTTCCTCGGAACTGGAGGCTATTAGCAGACGCTCAGAAGGGTGCCAACTCAGGTCACTCACCTCCGAAACATGTCCTTCATGCGTGAAAACAGCCTTGTTTTCCTCTCTTCCCCCTGCATTCCACACCTTCACCACTCTGTCTTTCCCTCCACTCGCTAGCATTCTCTCACTAAAAGGCGCCCAGCTCACCACCACTACCTCCCCTTCGTGTCCTTTAAACACACCCAGGCGGACTCCGGGCATCCTCAAGTCCCAGACAGCCACGAGTTGGTCGGAACCAGCGGTCGCGACTAGGCTGGACTGGAGAGGGTTGAAGGACAGGGAGTAGCAGGGGCCGGAGTGGATGGAAGTGGAGCGGAGAGGGACTGGGGACCGAGTGTCGATTTGGATCATTAGGCCGGAGCTTGTGGAAGCCAGGCAGAGGGTGGAAGTGTGAGGACTCCAAGTAACGTCCTCCACCTCAGACCCTACCTCCCACACCTTCACTGGCCTAACCGTCCTATTGAGTGCCGTGGCCATCTGCACATCCCACAGACTCACTCCCCGGTCATACCCGCCACTGACCAGAGTCCCTAGCAGGAGAGGGTTCCAGTCCAGTCCGAAGCCCTGGCGACTCGGGCCTTCGAGAGTGAGGCTGGGCTGTGGGGAGCGGAGAGTGTAGATGAGGAGACTGTGGGCGCATTGGAGAGCTGCGATGGAGGGCATTTGGGGCATGTGGCGGACTCGGTTAATATCGCTGGGGATTGCCACTTTCCAGAGTTCTTCCAATTCCCCAGTTTCCGCAACTGCTTCTTCCTCTAGTCTCCACTTCGTCATTAGCAGTCTGCACTCCTCCCCACCCCCTTCTCCCACTAGTAAAGTGAGCCCCGCGGCTCCCTCCTTGTCAACTGTCTTTTCAGGCAGCCAGTCTACAGCTAGTACTGGGTTTCTCGTCTTTCTGCTGAGCATGTAGCCGTAATGCTGCGAAATCCCGCCTTTCCAGCTCTGGAAGCGGTGGGATATGCTGGAGCGCAGCAAAGTATCAGAGCAAGCACCTGCCAGGTCCATTATTATCGCAAAAGAAGAGTTTAAAGGAGAAGACAGCGGGAGCAGTTGGCAGGACAGTTGGAATCGTGGAAAGACGCCAACAAGTAGGAATCCGAATCGCGTGCTTGTCCTCTAAACGCTCCCTTTATCCTCAATCTCCCCACCAAATCCACGCTCACTTCCCTCCTCATCCCTGCCACAGTCGTCAGCAGTACCTTCATTCCGTCTTCTCCGATTGGGTTGCCCTCCAGCCCGACTTCCAACACAGTTTCCGACCTGTATATGAAGAGAGACAGGGCGGAGCAGGCTTCCGAGTCCAGGGAGTTGTGGGACAGGTCGAGACGGGTGAGGGGCAGGTCTATGAGGACTGGAAGCACTGGAGGCAGGTCGGCGGACTCGAGGTTGCAGTGGGAGCAGTCGAGGATGTGAAGAGAGGTGAGGTGGCTGAGGTGAGGGAGTAGAGGGTGGAAATGATGCAGCAGCGTATTGCGAAACGCCAGTTTCCTAAGTCTCTTCATTCCCTCCAGGAGTTCCCCCACAGTCCTCAAATCCGCAGAAGTGACTGCCACCTGCACGATTTCCAGGACTTCCAAGTCACTCAGTCTTCCGAGCATTTCCTTCAGCCGCTCAAAGCGCTCTCCTGCCAGCGACACTCCTTCGAGCTTGAGCCTTTTTAGCCCTGGCTTTCCCCCAATGGTCTGCAGCACTCCCGTCCACACCTCTTCACTCATGTCGCATTGCTGCACATGCACCTCTTTCAGGCTTTTCCCCTCGCGAATAAGCTTCTGAACGGTGCTAAAGTCGCTAGCCGACAGGGAATCTCTCTGCAATATCAGCCTAGTGAAGGCCGGGTCTGCCGTATAGGTGTGTATTCCAGCCTCAACCAGTCCAATATCAGTCCTGTTGCCTATTTCCAGGCCTTCCGCCTTTAACGGACTGGCAGCAGCTCGAGTCCTCACTAGTGCTTCTGATAGGCGTTCTGAGGCTCTCCTTTCATATACCCTCAGAGTCAGTTCATTTCCCGCTGTATCGTGGAAAGCGGCTTCCAAGTCCTTCGCCGAGGCGACAAGCTTGCGACTGGCTTCGATGAGGACGAGGTAGTTGGTGTAGGGCAGAAGGGTGGAAATGACTTGCTGTAGCTGGGGGTAGGCAGAGGACATAGAGACAGAGAAGGAGTGGGTGCGGGTGCCGTCATAGTGCAGAGTGATGAGTCGCTGGGAGGCCATTTCTCAGAGTGAGACCTTAGTACTGTGTAGATATGTCTAACACACACTCAATTGATGCCTATTAACATATAGTCTGCAGATGTTAGAGTATCAGGCTGACTGAGACTTGGGAAAGCACAGCAAAGAGAGCTATTGAAGGTTACAACTGCAATAGAAGTGACTTGTTCCCTCCATAACTATGCAAAGGTAATAATAGAATGGCAGCAGCCGAGACAGAGCCAAGTCCAACTCCTACAGAGGACGATGACCTGTTCAGCACAGTGGAATACCAGCAAATTGACGTCAATAGCCGCATTCCCCCGCCCCGCTTCACCTCCATTGTCACTGCTACTCACTCTGCTCCGTCTGAGGCTCCGACCTACATACGTCGAACTCGCACGTCTCCAGCCCACTACACGCAACACCAGACCCCCGCCCTGCTCCCAGGCCTGCCAGTGGACGGCACCGTCCTTTCCCAGGAAGTCCTGGATACGCCCACAGAGCTAGTGGCCCTGGACAGTGAGCCAGCTGGCAGCTGTTTAGACTACTTCTCCAGCGGCCATCTCAGGGAAGACCTGAAAAAGGCAATAGAGAAGTTGAGGGAGTTCCCGAAAGAAGTGGTGAAAAGTTCGAAAAAGGAGGCGGATCCTTACTCGAAAGTACATGATTTGCCCAATTGCCCGGCCCTTTTTGTACTCATGGCTAACCTTTCTCACCTCTACCCCGGGCTCATTTCGGAAGAAAAGAACTTTTTATTGCCTTCCTACAACTTCGTCACAATTTGTGATAAAGGCGGGTTGGCCCAATGCATATCAAAGCAGTACGAAGCTGTGAACGTGGGAATGAAGGAAGTGAGGGGCTGGGCAGTGTTCCCGAGGGGGGAAGTCAGGGTGAAAGGGGTGAAAGTGGAGGGAAAGCCGGAAATCAACTTCGGGACACTGGAGGAAATGATGAGTATGATTAGAGCCGAATCCGAAACTGACTCAATGCCCGGCCCCTGCATAATGCTCCTCGTGACCACTTTCTCCCTCAAGCAGCAGCCCGGTGCAGAGCGGGAGCGTCTCTCCAAGCTTTACTTCGCCTACTCCGTCTACTCCGCCTTCCGCCTGCTCTCCAAAGGCGGCAACCTGGTCCTAAAGATCAGCAGTACCTTGCAACCTGCCTCAGTGGAGCTGATTTACCTGCTGTATCGGCACTTTCAGAGCATTAGTGTGGTGAAGCCCTTCGCTACGTCCTCCTTTTCCCCCTGCAAGTACCTGATTTGTCAAGATTTCTCCGGGTCTAATGCGGAATTGCCCTGTTTGAAAAGCCTCTGTATGGTCCTGGAGCGCCTGCACAAGCAGGGCAGAGACATGGAGCACATCATTGACCTTTCAGAAGTGACGAAGCACCAGGATTTCCTCACTTACGTGTATGAGGAGAACAGGAAGTGCATGAGTGCGCAGCTTGTCCGTGTGCGGGAACTGGCGGATTATATCGAGGCAGAGGAGAAAATGCCGCCCAACAGACAGGACATAGCGGATAGGTGCTGGGAGGAGTGGGGTCTGGTGAAAAGGAAGGAAGAAGAGGAAAAGCGGCTTGAATTCCGTCCTTCCAGTACTGTATCTTCATACAGTGGGGGCAGTTACGGCCCTGGGACTGTGCCGATTCGCAGGGAAACGGACTTGTCGCGCTTTGCGGGCATACTGGACAGGACCAAGCAGGAGGTGAAGCTGGCGCCTATGACCCGCTACCAGCAAGCGGGGGTCAATATGGATGACACCCTGGCGAGCTACACAGATGTCAGGAACGATAACAGGGAAAAGATGCAGAAAATGCTGAAAAACGGGAGTAAGAGCAAGAAGGGAGGGGCAGCGAACAGGCCACAAACTGGGGATAGTGAGCCTGCGCTTAGGAAGAAGCCGAAATCAGCATTGAAGCAAGGGAAAGTCGCTCCGAAATAAGGTCTGATAGGTTAGGGAGTCAAATGTCTTCTGAGTGCCTCCTCCACCTCCCGGATATACGAAGGAATCGTGATAGCGCTCACTTTCTTCACTATGGCCTTCGGCACCGACCCTCCGAAGTCGCACTCAGACACACACACCACTCGGGCCACCATTCGGCCCACTGCCGGCTGCAGACTTTCCACATAGTACCCTCCTAGGTACAGCTTCATTCGCACTATGTCCTTCTTCTCGCCGACTTCATCGAGGTCTATTGAGGTGCACACATCTACCCAGGCCTGTCCCACTTGAAAGGTCTTGCTGACATACAGCAAATCGCGCTGTGCTAGTAGCATGATTTTCTTATAAGTCTGATAGTAGACGCCGTAGGCAGGGGGAATAGTCTTCAAGCGGTGTACTGATTCCATCTTCTTGTCCCACTTGAGTCTCAAGTCCACATCCCCTAAGAATTGAATAAATACCTGCGGCTCATAGGCGATCAGCCACTCCGACCTGAGCAGAAAGCCTCGACTCGTGTCTCTGCCATACACCCGCACATTCTCCTTCTCTACAATCAACTCCAGCCCCATGTCCTCCGCTGCAGGCCGGCTCACGTGGTCGAAGAAGACTTCAATTGCCCTTTCGACTTGCTGCACTAAGTGCTGGTCCTCTTCACTGATTTCCTCTGATTTGGCGTCTTCTATGGACGTGGTGAGTACAGGCAAAATCACTGAATTCTTTTCCTCCGGGCCTTCCAAGCGGTTCTGACTCCCGGGACAGCAGCAAAGACAGAGCCTGGAGCCTTTGTTCCCCATGCAGGTGTATTACTAGGCAGCGAGTAGGCTTATAAAGATGAGCACGAGTCCCAAAAGGACTGCATCAGTGCCAACGCTTGCAGGGCTGGCGAGCCAGCGCTCCCTCGGTTCTGGGCTCAGTGTGACGATCAACCCGCGGCTCGTGCAAGAGCTGAAGAACCGCCTGTATGACAAGGGCATTAGTGCAGTGCCGCTGCCCTCCGTCAAGCGGCCCAGGCTGCACAACATCCCTATCAAGACACATCGAGCCACTGGGTCAGTCCAGCGAGTGGAGCGCTCCAACTCCCCACTGGAGGTACCTGTGCAGGTGCAGGTGATGTCGGCCCGGCCCTCTATCACAGGCTTTGTCAACGCTGGTGCCTTGCGTCCTTCCTCTGCCAGGCGCAAAATCGGCGACCCTCAGATTCTCGCTTCTCAATCCTCTCGTCCCCAGTCCCACCGTCCCGAAACCGCCCACACTGCTCTCAGTTCTTCTCGTCTACTCCACTCCGCCCTCCTGCGAGACCAAAGAGCCCAGTCCGCCAAGTCCATCGCCAAGCCTCCGAGACCCTACTCCTCCACCACCTACGTAGGCAACGTGAGTAGCCGAGTTCTACAGCCGCCCCTACTCACCCGCTCCCCCCTGCCCATGCCCACAGGCACCGGCCAGGGCGACATGAGCGCAATCCGCAGCAATGCGTCCGCCGAGGAGTGGACCGACCTAGACAAGTTCATCAGGGAAGTGCAGGAAGGACAAACCGACCCTGCAGAGTTCATATACCTGAATGTGGAGGCCAGTGGAGACCCGTACGGACTCATAGTAGTGCCGGGGAATGAAATAAAGCCGGAAAAGTACTTCACTATGTCCGCAAAGGGGATATCTACCTTCGTAAACGGCGCTCCCTATGAATTCACACTGCTTTCCGAGTGGATAATTGAGCGGGAGGCCTACCACGAACTCAAGGAAATCCCCTTTTTCAACCGATTCCGCCTCTGGAAGGTCTGCACCATGTGGAAACGCAACGTTAACCGCCTGCGCAGGGAGAAAAAGAAGCAAAAGCTAGTGGACAAGCTGTACCTAGTCGACCCTAACTACGCTCCCTTGCTAATCACCCACAAAGCTATCTGTTTCGAGCTGGAAAAGCACAAATTCGTGGAAATTCCCGGGCATATGGACGGACTTACGATGGAATCGCTACTGGAACACCAGAGAATTCGCAGGGAAGACCTATCGAAGCGGCTGGAGGAGTACGCAGGGAAGCTGTGGGAAAATGTGAATGCAGGGATAGCGGCGATAATGGATAAGTTGAGGGAAGGGATTGTGAGCAGTATAGCCCTGGATGAACAGCATAGGCGGATATCTGCGGCGCAGCCGGTCTTTCCGACTCGCAGAAGGACTAACAATGCACTCTATGACAAGTTGGGTTTTCCGGAAAACATGAACTTTGGGCACAGAGCCATGCTGCGCCTGCAGTGCTCCCGCTACCTGCGCTTTTCCTTCCTTGCGGACTACTACGTGCTGGAAGCGCTCAGAAACGTCTACATCACTTCCGTGCGGGAACTAGTGGCCAAGCTGCGGAAGCTGAGTGGCCTCGCGGAAGAAGTGGAAGGCAAGGCTAGAAGGGCTAAGCAGCCGCTTATTCTCGTGTCCATGACTCTGGAAAGGGGCAAAATACCACCTGATGAGGTTAGAAAGATGGAGCTTCAGCCATTCTTCGAAAGAGTCACTCCTATACTGGAGTTCGATATTGCTGGTCACCTTGAACTGGACTCCACTCAGGCGGATCCAGTGAGTAGCTCTCATGTGAAGTCGAAAGTGAAGGAAGAAGCTACGCCTGAGACCCAGTATACCACTTTAGTGCCGAATCTGCACCGTCTCTGGCTCAAACTCACTCCGGAACGCAATGAGGTGTATACCTCCTTTATGGAAATAGTGTCTGAAGGTCTGGACTGTCTGCAGGCCATCGAGCGCTGGAGCCGCCACCCCAAGCTCGGGGAGTTCGCCAGTGCCCTCGACGAGTGGGACGACAAGGTCGCAGACAATTGGGACCCTCCGGAAAGTCTATATCTGGACCCCAAAATGTGGCTGATGGAGGAGCCGGAGTACACAGAAATCAATGAAGTGATGTCGCAGCTGGTGGGAGGGGCGTACAGGAAGGCGGACATCCTAATGGAGCAATTCCAAGTCTTCCTGCACCATTATTGGAAGGATAAGCAGGCTCGGTTCGAAGTACTCGTCGACCCTCAGCTTGCAAACCAGGTCGAAGCCTTCGCAAATGTATGCGGTCTATTCACTGCTCAAAAGGAACTATTCGAGACTATACCGAAAACCAGCAATTTGGGTCTGTTGAAGGTAAATTCGACCTCGATTCGGACAAAGCTGGTGAAGTGGCCTGCGAAGTTGTTGCTGCACGTGCATACCATCCTTCCCCAACTCATGCGAGAGCGCTGCGACCTGACCAAGGAATGGGCGGCCGGTTGCTACCGCGCCCTCAACGGCCGCGTCACCAATGTAAAGGAGTTCGTAGCGCAGAAATCCGCTCTGGAAAAGACCAACGCCGCCATGAGTGGGGTCCGCCTGCACCTCGACACCTTCGGAGCCCTGTACACTTTGAGCACTAGGCTGGAAGTGCCAGTGAAGAAGGAGGACAGGGAAAACTTCCAGGACACTATTAACCTCTACAACTCCTTAACGTCCGTGATCATCCTCGTGGAAAGCAACATGGAGCGCAACATCGCAATCTTCCGCAGAGAAATCAACTCCATGATCCCCGACCTGCTGGAAGACGCCAAATCCCTCTCAATCAAAACCTCCGACGACAAGTTCTTCCGTCTCGAGTCCCAAATGTCCCAATGCATCCTCGAACTCGAGGAATACTCCGCCAAGTGTGCAGAGTTCGAGCAGCGGGCTGCCAATGTAAACGAGTACCAACTAGTGCTAGGCGTGGATATGTACCGCTTTGAAGTGGTGGATAACCTGAGGGAGCAGATCAACCTGAGACTGAGACTGTGGAAGTCACTGAAGGAGTGGAGGGAGTTGCAGAAGAAGTGGCTGTCCAGTCCTTTCAGTCAAATTGAGGTCAGGTTTATCAGTGATAAGGCGGATGAGTTCGCAAAGGTGGTCAGTCGGTCTGAAAACGGACTTCCTGACAACCCTGTGACCAGGGAACTCAAGTCTCTGGTCTACAAGTTCCGCGAAACTATGCCTGTGGTTATCGCTATGCGGAGTCCTTTGGAGCCCAGTCACTGGGTGCAGATTAAGGCTATAATAGGCAAGGACTTTGAGATCAACGATGAATTCACGCTTGAGCACTTGATGGCTCTCAATGTGGTAGAGAAGCAGGAGGAAATCCAGGCTGTGCAAGTCCAGGCCGCTCAGGAAGCCAGCCTCAAAGCACAGCTCAGCCAAGTCAAAGGAGTCTGGGAAACCATGGAAATCGACGTCCAGAGCTACAAAGACCACAAGGAAATGTACATTCTGGGCGACATCGAGGAAATGCTAGGCACTTTAGATGAGTCTTGTGCAACAATCAGCACCATTGCAGGCAACCGCTACGTCGCAGTCATCCGCGAAGAGGTGAACAAATGGAAAGAAATGCTGAATGCAATGCAGGACATCATGGAAGAGTGGATAACTTGCCAGAAGAACTGGATGTACCTGGAGAACATCTTCATTTCTAGTGATATTAAGCGGCAGTTGATGACGGAAAGCCAAATGTTCGACCAGGTGGATAAGTTTTATAAGACTTTGATGAAGAAAATCAGTGGATCGCCGAATGCGCTGAAAAACACGGGGCAGAATCCGGAGTTGTTGGGGCACTTTCGCAGGTATAATCAGACTTTGGACCAAGTTTTGAAGCAACTTAGTCAGTACTTGACTGGCAAAAGGAAGCTTTTCCCGAGGTTCTACTTCCTGTCGGATGATGAACTGCTGCAGATCTTGGCCAAGGCGCAGGACCCTATGCAGATACAGCCGCATTTGAAGAAATGCTTCGACAACATCTACCGTTTAGACTTCGCTAAAGACCGAGTCAACGAAGTGGACGGCATGGAGTCCGCGGAAAAGGAACTCATCAAATTCGAGCGGCCAATTCGAGCTAAAGGCAACGTAGAAGAGTGGCTAAACAACGTGCAGACCTCCATGTTCGAAATTCTGAGGTATATGATGAAGATGGGCAGGGCTGAGTACGACCCGGCTACTAGGAAGGAGTGGGTGTTGAAGCATCCAGGACAGGTGGTGGCCACTATGGCCCAGGTCATGTGGACTTTCGAGACCGAAGACTCCATAAAGGCGCAAGCCGAGGCACCCAACAGTCTGGAAGAATGGTACCAAGCCAGTCTCGTCCACCTGGACCAGCTCACAGAGTTAGTCCGCGGCGCTCTCACTGACCTGGAACGTCGTATAATTGTGGCTGTAATCACCACAGATGTCCACAACCGTGACATCATCAGTGACCTGCGCAAAAACGAAGTAACGAGTGCAAGTGACTTTATCTGGCAACAGCAATTGCGCTACTACTGGGACATTGAGACTGAAATGGTACTTGCACGGCAAGTCACTGCGCAGCTGTATTACGGATATGAGTACATGGGCGCGACTTCCAGACTGGTAATTACGCCGCTTACTGATAGGTGTTGGATTACTATTACTAGTGCGTTGCATATTAAGCTGGGAGCGGCGCCTGCGGGGCCTGCAGGCACTGGCAAGACTGAATCCACCAAAGACTTAGCCAAAGCCTTGGGGATCCAATGCGTCGTTTTCAACTGTTCGGAGCAAATAACGTACAAAATGATCGGCAGACTGTTTAGTGGACTTGCGCAGCAGGGAGCCTGGAGCTGTCTGGACGAGTTCAACCGAATTGACATTGAAGTGTTATCAGTGATAGCGCAGCAGTTACTAACGATTCGTAGGGCTTTACTGCAGAATTTGCCTGAATTCCGCTTCGAAGACGACTTAATTTCCCTGAAGCCGACCTGTGGCGTATTTGTCACTATGAACCCTGGCTACGCTGGACGTACAGAACTCCCTGATAACCTGAAGGTCTGCTTCCGGCCTGTGTCTATGATGATCCCAGACTACGCCCTAATCGCTGAAATCATGCTATTCGCGGAGGGCTTTTCCAGTGCAAAGCAACTAAGCAAGAAAATGGTGCAACTTTACAAGTTGTCCTCAGAGCAGTTATCCCGGCAGGACCACTACGACTTTGGCATGAGAGCGGTTAAGAGTGTACTAGTGATGGCAGGAGAGTTGAAAAGGGCAGAGCCAGGAAGCAGTGAAGACGCTGTACTGATTCGAGCCATGATTGACTCCAATGTGCCTAAATTCGTGCAAGAAGACTTACCCCTGTTTAACGCACTCGTGCAGGACCTGTTTCCAGGAGTCACAATTCAAACTGCAGACTCGGGACAGTTCCAAAAGCAAGTCCAAAGCAGTGTTTCCGAACTAGGCTTGCAGCCGGTGGCAGGGTTCACTTCCAAGGTGGTTCAGCTCTTTGATACCTTTAATGTCAGGTTTGGAGTGATGCTGGTAGGCCCTACGGGCGCGGGGAAGACTGCGTGCTATCAGGTCCTGCAGCATGCGATGACGGAAATGAGTGTGTTAACTGCAGGGACTGATAAGCGGTTTCGGAAGGTGGATTGCACGTGCTTAAATCCGAAAAGCGTTTCAATGGGAGAGCTATACGGAGAAGTGAACCCCTTGACCCAAGACTGGCGCGACGGACTCGGCAGTTCCCTCATCCGCGCCGCAGCCGAGGACAGCACGGAGGACCGGAAGTGGGTGATCTTCGACGGACCAGTGGACGCCCTATGGATCGAAAACATGAACACAGTACTGGACGACAACATGATGTTATGCCTAGCTAATGGAGAGCGCATTAAGCTGAGGCCGCAAATGCGGATTTTGTTCGAAGTGCAGGATTTGGCGGTGGCCTCACCCGCTACGGTCAGTCGCTGCGGAATGGTCTACATCAGTCCTCAGATAATCGGCTGGAAGCCGTACTTGAAAAGTTGGATTCCTCGCGTGTTCCCTGACAGTGCGGTAATCAGCGAAGAGATGAAGTCGCACCTAATTGACCTGTGTGAGTTGTCCATGGAAGCAGTGCTGCGCCTTAAAAAGGCTGCTTTGACGGAGGCAATTCCCACAGTATCGGTTCAAATGTTGAAGAATGTACTGAATTTCATGGAGATTTTCCTGACGTCGGAGGCAGGGTACAGGGCGACGGACCCTCTGGAAAAGAGGATGAGGTATTTGACCTACTGCTTCGTTTTTGCGTTTATATGGGGTATGGGGGGAGCGCTGAGGACGACTGCGCAGGAAAAGGTATGAAATAGGTAGTTTTCCGACAATATCAGACACCTATTCGCCAAGAACGTGTCCATCCCAGTCTCAGAAACCGTCTTCGAGTACTTCGTCGACACTCACAAGCCAGAACTCGCCTTCCGCCACTGGAACGAAAGCCTGCCCGAGTTCAAATACAACCGCAGTCTCAGCTACTTCCAGCTGCTGGTGCCTACTGTGGACACTGTTAGGTATGAGACTCTGTTGAGACTGCTGTACAGCCATAATAAGCCGGTGTTCTTCACTGGGGAAACGGGGGTGGGAAAGTCAGTGATAATCTCTTCGCTGGTCTCGAAGTTGAAGGAAGAGGGCGAAATCGAGCCCGTGCTAATGAACTTCTCCGCCCAGTCCTCCAGTCTGCGCACCCAGCAAACCATCGAGTCCAAGCTCGAGCGTCGCAAGGGAAAAGTGCTGTACGAGGCTGTGGGTGGGAAGAAGCTGGTCATTTTTATTGACGATGTCAATATGCCGGCAGTGGAACGCTACGGCGCACAGCCGCCTATAGAGCTGCTGAGGCAGTATTTGGACTTTGGCGGGTTTTACGACCGACAGAAGTTCATATTCAAGGAAATCTGGGATTCGATGCTGGTGGTGGCTGCAGCGCCGCCGGGGGGCGGGAGGAATGAACTGACTCCTAGGTTTGTTCGGCATTTCAATGTGTTTAACCTGCCAGAGCCTTCCCGACTCACTCTGATGCGGATATTTGGGAGTCTGTTGGGAGGGTTTCTCACGCAGGGCGGGTTTCAGGAGAGTGTTCGCAAGGCAGTGGAGGCCACAGTCCAGTCCACCATTGAGATTTACCAGAGGATTTCACTCACTCTTCGTCCTACACCGGCCAGGTTCCACTATGTTTTCAACCTGAGGGACGTTTCCAAGGTGTTTCAAGGCCTGCTGATGACTTCCCCTATGAGTGTGGGGTCTCCTGACCACTTGGCTCGCTGCTGGGCGCATGAGTGCTGTCGGGTGTTTCATGACAGACTTATCAATGACGCTGATAAGAAGTGGGTCACTGACTTACTAGTGGAGCTAATCACCAGGTGGTTTAAAGTAAACGCAAGCCACGCTGAAATGTTCGAAGCCAACCCCCTGGTCTGGAGCGATGTGCTAAATTTAGAAAAACCCACTCCAGTATATATGGAAATCACTGACAAGAAGAAACTAGTCGGGTTCTTAAGCAGTAAACTGGAGGAACTAAACACAAGTCCTACAGCCAAGATGAACTTAGTCTTCTTCGAAGAAGCAGTTTTCCACATTCTCCGCATCTCCAGAACCTTGCGCCAGCCCAGGGGCAATATCCTTCTCATCGGTGTCGGCGGCAGCGGCAAGCAAAGTCTCACCCGTCTAGTCACGTACATCCTGGACTACAGTCCCGCGAGCATCGAGTTGTCCAGGAACTACGGCATGGAGCAGTTCAGAGAGGACCTGAAGAAGATGATGGACACTACGGGCGTGCAGGGGAAGAATGTCACGTTTGTGATGACGGACACTCAGATTGCGAATGAAGGGTTTCTGGAGGATATAAACAGTGTGCTGAACACTGGCGAAGTGACAAATCTGTTTGCAGCGGAGGAAGTCGACAAAATAATCGAAGACTTGCGGCCTGAAGTCGTAGATCGCATGAAGCTTCCCGACTCCAAAGATGTAATTTACACGACTTTTGTGCAGCGAGTGAGGGACAAGCTGCACGTTGTGCTGTGCATGTCCCCTGTCGGTGACCTGCTCAGACTCCGCTGTCGCATGTTTCCGTCCCTCGTCAACTGCTCCACTATCGACTGGTTCGGCAAGTGGCCGAAATCCGCACTGCTCAGCGTATCCAAGCAATTTCTAAAGGAAATAAAGGCATCAGAGGAGCAAAGGACTGCTTTATCGACAATGTGTATGGAAATACATGCAATGGTGGAAGATGAAGGCGACCGCATGTACCAGGAACTAAGGCGAAAGACCTACACCACGCCCAAAAGCTACTTGGACCTGATCGGACTTTACATGAGTCAACTTGAGTTGAAGCGCGGGGAAAGCCAGCGCGCTAGAGTCCGCCTGGAAAACGGCCTCAGCAAGTTGCGCAAGACCCGAGAAACTGTGCGAGAGCTGAAGGAAAAGCTGAAGGAAATGGCGCCGGAGCTGGAAGTGCAGAAGCGCAAGACTGAGGACTACTACAAGCAAATGCAGCAGGAAACGGAAAGCACGGAGGTGATCAAGGAAACGGTGGAGAGGGAAAGTGAGATTATTGAGGCGCAGATGATAGAGTGTAAGGCGAAGAATGATGATGCGGAGCGGGATCTGGCGGAAGCGATGCCCGCACTCAATGGAGCTATGCAGGCGCTTGCTTCCCTTGACAAGAAAGACATTACAGTGGTGAAGTCCTTCAACTCCCCTCCAGAAGCAGTGCGCATGGTCATGGAAGCCGTCTGCATCCTGCTAGAAGAGAAAGCAGACTGGCAGTCTGCGAAAATCGTCCTGAGTCAGATGGACTTCGTGGAGCGTCTGCAGCACTACAACAAAGACAACGTCCCTGACAGCGTCCTCAGGAAGCTCAAGAACTATGTGAATAGGGACGAGTTCGAGCCTGAATTCGTCGGGTCCAAGGCTTTGGCTGCCAAGTCCCTCTGCATGTGGTGCATCGCTATGAACAAGTACGCAGATGTCATCAAAGTCGTCAGGCCGAAAAAGGAAAAAGTCAAGGCGATGAATGCAAAGCTAGAAGCAGACGTAGCGAGACTGAAGCAGAAACAGGACGAATTGACAGCTGTTGAGGAGGAAGTGGCGAAGTTGAGACAGGAGTGTGAAGATACACAGGAGAAAGTTGCTCAACTGGAGCAGGACATCCGCATGACACAGCAGCGTCTGGACCGTGCGGAGCAACTAATTGAACTACTGGCGGACGAGGGAATTCGATGGGAAAATACACTTGAAGAGTTGGGGAAAAGCAGTGAAAAGATCCTGGGAAACGTGTTTCTGTCTGCAGCCGCAATATCCTACTTGGGGCCGTTCACAGGACTGTACCGCAATGAAATGTCCGCACAGTGGACTAGTCGCTGCCTGCAACTCAACATCCCCTGCACTGACGACTTCTCCCTGGCTACAGTGATGGGCAAGCCGATTGAAATTCGAGAGTGGCACATTGCTGGCCTACCCACTGACCAAGTCAGCGTTGAAAACGGCCTATTAGCCACCAACTCCCAAAGGTGGCCTCTGCTTATCGACCCTCAAATGCAGGCTCACAGCTGGATCAAGTCCATGGAGCGCGATAATGAGCTAAAGATAATGCGCCTTATTAAGCCCAGCTCTGAAGGACGCTTGGACGAAAAGACCATCAAGGAAATGAAGGACACCATGCGCCTGCTGGAAGCCTGTATCAGCAACGGAAAGCCATTGCTTATTGAGAATATTGGAGAGACTCTCGACCCCAGTGTAGACCCGGTGCTTCGGAAAAACGTGTTTAAGACGCAGGACGGCAGGGCGATGTTGAGACTTGGCGACCAAGACGTGAGTTACGACAGCCACTTCCGCTTGTACCTGACCACAAAGCTGCCCAATCCGCACTACTTGCCTGAAATCTGCATCAAAGTGAACGTCATCAACTTCACCGTCACCTTCGCTGGATTGGAGGAGCAGCTCCTAGGGGACGTGGTAAAGCAGGAAAAGCCAGAAGTGGAGCAGAGGAAAAACGAACTAATTGTCTCAATGTCGCGTGACAAAAAGCTGCTTGAGCAGACTCAAAATAAAATCCTGCAACTAATTGCTGATTCTTCGGGTAACATTTTGGACGATGTTGTGTTGATCGAGACAATGCAGACGTCGAAAGCGACTTCTCGAGACATATCAAAACGCGTGGAAGACTCCATTGGTATAGAGAAAAGCATCAATGAGGCCCGGGAAGTGTATAGGGCAGTAGCACGACGAGGAGCCATCCTCTACTTCGTGGTTGCGGACATGGCGGCAGTGGACCCTATGTACCAGTACTCTCTGGTCTATATAAAGCGGCTGTTCAATGGGTCGATTGAGGCCAGTCCTGCGAGGGAAAGTGTGGCGCAGAGGTGTTTGACTCTCATCGAGAACTGCACAAAGACCATATACACTAATGTGTGCAGAGGACTGTTCGAGAGTCATAAGGCGATTTTCAGCTTCTTGATCGCTGCCTCCATCAATAGGAATGCTGGAGTGATCAGCAGTGCAGCCTGGGAACTACTACTGAGAGGAGCAGGCATCGTGGACAGGGTCCGGCAGCCCAGCAACCCCGACCCTGCCCTGCTGTCTATGCTCAGTTGGGACCTAGTCACGACCTTAGACACCAAATTGCCTCAATTCGCAGGGCTTACTGCCAATCTCACTCAGTCGCTGTCAATTTGGCAGGACTATATCACTTCTGCGGATATCATATCCACGCCTGTCCCTGAGGAGTATGAGCTTCGCCTCGATGCTTTCGACCGTCTGCTGATAATAAAGGCCTTACGGCCTGAAAAGCTAATGTTTGCATTCGGGGAATACGTGCGCAGGACACTCGGCGAGTTCTTCATGGAGTCCCCACCTGTCACTATGGACACTCTCTATGCGGACAGCGAAGCCCGCACTCCTGTCATCTTCGTGCTTTCCCAGGGCGCTGATCTCACCAATTCACTACTCAAATATGCACGCGACAAGGGCTATTTCGAACGCACGGAAATAATATCGTTGGGACAGGGCCAGGGACCGAAGGCTGCGGACTGCTTGGAAAAAGCGAAAGTCTCAGGTAACTGGGTGTTGCTGCAGAACTGCCACTTGGCTAAGTCTTGGATGCCGGCCCTGGAGAAGATCGTGGAAAGCTTCAGGGAGGAAAAGCAAATTAACTCTTCTTTTCGCCTGTTTTTGACGTCGATGCCGGCGGACTACTTCCCTGTGAGTGTGCTGCAGAATGGACTGAAGCTAACTACTGAGCCGCCCAGAGGCATCCGCGCCAACCTCAAGCGGTCCTATGGGGAACTGACAGAGGAGCAGTTCGCAGACTGCACGAAGCCTGAGCAATGGCACCAACTCCTCTTCGGCCTGTGCTTCTTCCATGCTGTGGTTCAAGAGCGTCGCAAATTCGGTCCTTTGGGCTTCAACATACGGTATGAATTCAATGACTCCGACCTGGAGACATCCATGACGAACTTGAAGATGTTCCTGGAGGAGCAGGAGGAAGTGCCGTGGGACGCTATGCTGTACCTCACAGGGCATATCAACTACGGAGGCAGAGTCACGGATGACTGGGACAGGAAGTGCTTGCTGTCCATTCTCAAGCGATTTTACACTCCGGATATACTGGAAGAGGGGTACACCTTCAGTGACAGCGGCACTTACTACTCACTCAAGAACTCGGCTCTATCTGTGTACAGGGACTATCTGGACTCGCTGCCTTCGTCTGATAGTCCGGAGCTGTTTGGTATGCATGACAACGCTAACATCACCTACCAAAGTCAAGAGTCAGAGAAGATCGTAGGCACGATTTTGGCAGTGCAGCCGAGGGTGAGCACAGTGAGTGGGGGCAAGAGCGACGACGAAATCGTGTTAGAGCTTGCGAAAGGTCTTAGCGACCGACTACCAGACAGGCTGGACATTAGCACAGGACACGCTGACCTGTTTGTGCTTGCGGAGTATGGACTGATCCCCTCTCTCTCCACAGTTCTCTTGCAGGAAACTGAGCGCTTCAACAGGCTGCTTTCCGTCATGGCCCGGTCCCTTCTCGACCTCTCCAAAGCTATAAAGGGAGAAATCGTGATGTCACAAGACCTTGACGAAATGTACTTCTCAGTGCTGAATTCCCAAGTCCCTCCGAACTGGAAGAAAGTGGCCTACCCCTCGCTCAAGCCCTTAGCGTCCTGGATAAAGGACTTGAGGGATCGAGTGGACTTTATGAGACTGTGGCTGACCTATGGGAATCCGAGTTGTTATTGGTTGTCTGGGTTTTACTTTCCTCAGGCCTTCATTACAGGGACTTTGCAGACGTTTTCGAGGAGGTATAAAGTGCCGATAGACCATGTGGCTTTTTCGTTTAATGTGTTGGACTACTACAAGGAAGAGGTGAAGGCCTCCCCATTGGTATGCGCTAAGTAGGACGGAGTGTACGTATACGGACTTTTCCTCGAGGGCGCGAAGTGGGACATGGACGACAAGCTGCTCGTGGAGCAAGACCCAGGCGAACTGTACTGTCCCATGCCTGCCATCCACTTCCTGCCCACAGCAGACTACGAGTCGCTTCCTGAAGACTACCAGTGTCCTGTGTACAAGACCTCGGTGAGGGCGGGAGAACTGTCCACGACAGGCCAGTCCACCAACTTCATCCTGTCTGTGGACTTGCAGACTGAGGACTTGCCGGACTCCTGGACACTCAAGGGCACAGCGCTGCTTTGCCAACTCAATGACTAGTTGCGTTAGTTCTTAATGATTGGCAGAGTTGAGGGAGTGAATTCAGGTGCAGAGGGTCTGTATGCAAGTAGCTAGTCATAGGCCAATAGAATGGAAAGCTGGGCTTTGTTGAATACAATATGGGAGGCTGTTGCAGTCAAGGAGTTCCTTACATCTCCTACCCCTACGAACTCCCTCTCCAGATCGAACAGACCTTCACAATCGAAGGCAAGCGGAAGGGAGCGGAGTTGAAGCTGAGTCTGGGCGGACCTCGCTACTCCGAAGGCTATTTATTTGAACTCACCGACAACACTCATGTGAAGATCTCCGCCTGCGGACTGGCCGGATTCAACGCAAGGCAACAGCAGGAATGTGACTACCAGGACAGGGTGCACTTCATCACTCACGACGACGCTGTATTCGGCTTCGTTCTGGATGGACACGGCCCTCGGGGCAAGGAAATGGCAGAGACCTGTCAAGTCTTCTTCGTCAACTACTTCAAGGCCAACCTTGCTCGGTTCGACCATCCCACAGATGAGGTGTTCGAAAACCTGTTCAGACTGTGTAATGACGAATTGAAAGAAACTTACCTTGTCAACGAAGACAGCCCAGATACTCTTTCTTTGGACGACGGGCAGTTCTCAGGCGTGTAAAGCCTATACAGTACTTCCTGTCTTTTCTTCCTCAAAGACTTCTTCCTTTATGTTGTCAGTGTGGGCGACCCGAAGTCGATCTTGGTCTCAACTCGGCCTGTCAGGTCTCGAAGTCGCAAGCGCGCTGCACAGACCTCCAGCCTGCCAGAGAACATGGAGTGCGCCCAACTCACAGTGGATCAGTATCTAGACAGCAAGCAAGAGGCCAAAAGGTTCATAGACCCGACCTGCATTCGGCGCTTTAAGGACGCCTTTGGCACTGAAATAGGACCGTACCGACTTTGGCTTCCAGACCGTAAGATCCCGGGGTTAAAAGTGGCTCGCAGTCTAGGCGACTTCGGCCTTGAGGAACTAGGCCTGAAGCACACGCCTATTATCCAGAAGGTGGAGCTGTACCCCAGTAGAGACCGGATTCTGGTGCTAGGGACGGACGGACTATGGAGTGTGATGGACAATGCGGAAGTGGCTGGGTATGTGGAGAGATATCGCCACAGTTGCAATGCAAGGGACAATGAGGACGAGGTGGAGACCAGTGGCAAAGTAGACGTTCGCTGTGGGACTGTGTGTCGCATGCTATGTGAAGAAGCTCGGAAGCGCTGGCTCAATGTCATCAAACACTACGACGTGGAAAGCGACGATATCTCTGCTATAGTGCTGGAGTTCTCACAGCCTTCCAACAAGGCTGCAGGGCAGGCAGGCGCGCCTCTACTCTGCGAAATGAGTCCCAACAGCCGCAAGTCCAGACAAATCATCCGCTCCGACCGAGTGGAGCATCTGAAGACGAGCAGACCTCTGGAGTGCCCTACAGGCTTTGACGGGCGCAGAAGGTCTGCGGTTCGAAAAGGCTACGGACACCCTTCCACCAGCGATACTCCCATGACATCGCAGAGATCTATATCAATAAAGAGAGGACAGACTACTGTGAGAGCGAGGAACCAGGCCTCTGTGTACTCCCACAGGGCCCGCAGCCAAGTTTCCAACAGTCGCGGCCTTAGCCACCTCTCCCTCTCCCACAGCAATGTGTCCATCCTCCCTCGTCCGCCTAGAAAGTAATAGGACCCACACTATGAGAGGCCGAGCAGGCCCGCAGGCACTCAGCCTGTCACTCACTCACAGGGCTTCTCCAGTCCGAAAGCGCTCGCTTGCTAGACGCAAACTGAAGCCAATAGGCATTTTCCTCAGTCCGCCTGTCTCCCTCCAGCCCTCCCCTCGGCACTGCAGCGCTTTCTCCTCACAGCAGGCAATCGCCCTATGGACAGCACTGGAAAAGCCCCTCCCTGCAGTTCAAGTCCTGGAGCTGTTCGGCTCCTGCCTTCCTCCATACGAACAAGCAGAGCTAGCCACTTATCCAGCTGTGCACTTCCTGGGTTTGAAGGCAGCCAAGCCGCAGGCTGGAGACTTCGACGACAAGCGCGGGGACTACCATGTGAGTGAGGGAGACCACTTGGCCTACCGCTATGAGGTCTTACTCATTTTAGGGAAGGGTGCTTTCGCTCAGGTCGTGAAATGCTTCGATCACGAGGAAATGCAGCTATGCGCAGTCAAGATAGTGAGAAATTCGCAGAGATTTCTGCAGCAAGCGAAGGTGGAAATAGCGGTTTTGAAGCACTTAAGGCGAAGGGACAAGAAGGACTGCCAGCGTGTAGTCCGCTTTCTTTCGGAATTCATGTTCAGAGGACATCCATGTCTAGTTTTCGAACTGCTCAGCTCCAATCTGTACCAACTGCTCAAATTCAATCGCTTCCGAGGACTATCAGAAGGTCTTATTAGGCGCCTGGCGGCCCAGGTGCTCCTCGCATTGCGGTTTTTACGACGAGAAGAAGTTATTCACTGCGACTTAAAGCCTGAAAACATACTGCTGAAGGAAGCAGACCGCAGCTCTATCAAAATCATCGACTTCGGCTCTGCTTGTTTCGTGGGTCGACAGGCCTTTTCCTACATCCAAAGCAGGTTCTACAGGGCGCCTGAAGTGCTGTTGGGACTGGAGTACGGGGTGGAAGTGGACATGTGGTCGCTAGGCTGCGTAGTTGCGGAGCTAGCACTGGGGGAGCCGCTGCTGCAGGGCAGAGACGAGCAGGAACAGATGCAGTTGGTAGTGGAGCTATGTGGCCTGCCCCCTGCAGACCTAGTAGCTAGGTCTCCGAAGCGAAGGCTTTTCTTCACGAGTACTGGAGCACTGCGCATACCCTTACAGCCTAGGACTCGACCCCTCACCCAGGCACTCCCAGGCGCCTCGTCTGGCTTATTAGACTGGGTGGGTTTGTGTCTGCAGTGGGAACCTAGTGGTAGACTCAGTCCTGAGGAAGCACTCAAACACAGGTGGATCACCAGTGATGTCTCTACCTAATCCACTGTGGGAAACACTCTGATTTCTATTTCTTCTCCTAATTGTATAAAGATATGAGTAGGCCGGGCCTCAAGAGTGCAGCACCTTTAGGCTTAGCCCACCTTTCCCTGCGTCTCCCAGCCCTAAGGAGACGCAGACGCTCCCTTAGCGGCCACCTCCGAATCCCTCTCGACCCTAACCCTTACCGCGACTGTCTGGTTCTGAAGAAGATCCCGCACAGTGAAGGCACAAAGCAGCTTCCCAGGTGCAGCAGCGTGACCAAAGTAATGGAACCCGAGAGGAAAGCAGCAGGGAAAAGGAGAGAAGTGCATGTGGACTTGCGCACTCTCACACACATTGGGTCGGTATTGGAGACAGCTGCTAGTTGTGCGTCTGCCTTGCGCAGGAAGAGGCAGAATTGCCGGGTACTGCAGCGAGTCGTAGTCTAGATAATGCACACACTAGTAGGGTCTGCTAGTGCCAAAGAGGTGCTGCTCTGGGACCCCAGCACTCTGCAGGTCCAGCTCACCCAGTCCCCAGGCTGTTCGGCCCTCGCAGCGACCCTGGGAGGGCTGCTGGGTCTCGGCAAGCGCCAAGTGCTGCACTACTGGGAGGGCAAGGAAGCTGCAGAGAGACAGCAGTTCGAGCGGCAGTTTAGCTGCTTGGCAGCGTGGAGACATGTGGTGGTAGCAGGGACTCAGAAGGGAGAACTGTGGGTGTGGGACCACGCAGTGAACTGGTTGCGGATATCAGGCCAGAGCGCTATCTCTGCCTTAGCAGTGAGTGAACAGCTGGTAGTTGTGGGCAAGGAAAGCGGAGCAGTGGAGGAATACACACTTGCGGATCTGTACTGTGGAGGACTGTCTCCGAGGTTCACATATAAACAGCACACTCAGACCGTCACAGCACTATCACTCCTGCATGGACAGGTAGTGAGCGCTTCCTTGGACGGGACGGTGATTCGCGGTGCAGTGGGTTCTGTGGTGGAAAAGAACAGTCTGAACTTGTCTGTTACAGCTCTAGCAGCCTGCGACACCGCAATTTACGTAGGCAGTCAAGAAGGAGCGGTGCAGAAACTGGGCAATTCAGAGACTTGGCACTGGCAGGACCACTCCATTTCCGCCCTCCTCCTACTCGACCCCCAGCGACTATTGGTCTGCACTGACCTCATCACTGTACTCGACACAGCCACTGGCACTCCTATTCAAGTCTTCACAAGCCATACAAGTCCTCCCACCTCTCTCACTCTCATCCCCCAGTCTTCAGATTCGCAGCTATGCACCCTGAGTCCAGTGCTCGCGTCTGCCTCCTCAGTTTCCTTGCCGCCTGGCCCTGCTGTGCAAGCTCCGGTCACTAAGGAAGAAGAACTGCCCAAGCTGCAGGCAATGAACCACTGGCTCTACGGAGTCTGGGTAGATGCGTGGCTTTAGGTCTAAATGAGCGCAATCCAGTACTAGTAGCATCGATATGTCTGGAGTGAAGGGAGTGTTGGTGCAGTCAGAGGCCTCTGCACTACACGCCTTGTTGACAGTCCTAGCGGCTGCGTCGCAGACCAGCCGACAACTGAGGGAAATGAGAGGAGTGGAAGAGAATGCCTTGCTGCAGGCGCTACGCACAGACCTGAGGAGGTGGCCTGAGGGCGGAGTGAAGGCTCTCCAGGGAGAGTTGGACCCGCAGAGCTGTCGACTCGTCCTGGACGTGTATAACTTGCTGTCGCTGGAGTTGATTCAGCACCCTGAACATCTGTCACAAGAGCCGCCTGTCCTGGAGTCCACCTTCCTTGGCCGCAAGCAACTCTGCATTGATATACAAGTTACTTCCCTTCTTTCCCACGAATCACTGTCCTCTCTCCTCTCTACTTACCAAATAGAAAGTCTGCCCAGTGAGTTTCCACTAGCGCTGTTGTGGGACCAGGCGCCAGTGTCTTCCTCCATCTGCACTGTTCTGCTGATGCTAACTGGACTGCAGAGCTACGCGGACAGGGAGTTGAGAGTGGTGAGCATGACGTTAAGCAAGGGCACTTTGGCGCTTAGTATGGTGGTGGGAAAGGACGGGCAAGTGCGAGTGAGAGGGGAAGCCGGAGAAGTGCAGATGAGAGTTGAGGAGTTTATCCGCTTTGCAGCGCAATGGGAAGTGAAGCCAGATATGGTGTTTCTGGCTTCAGAGGGAGAAGTAGCCCTACCCGGACTCAGTCCGACCACCAGAGCAGTGCTTGAAGCAGCCATACAGGAAAGCGAAACTGTCGAGCTGAAGGCTCCTGTACCGTCAATAGTGCTGCAGGAAAGGGCCTGCGTGCTGTGTGGACTGGACTTCGAAGGAGGAGCGCCTGTCTGTATGTGTGGGGAAAGTTGGAAGTGTGAGTTTTGCGACTCATACAACAGTGCACAGGACCAGATATGTGGAGCCTGTGCAAAGGCGAAAGGCGAACTTTCCTCAGACTCTGTGCAGGTCACTTGGCGCTGCTCGCGCTGTGGCAACTCCGACAACCGCGAGTCAGATCTGACCTGCACCCAGTGCCAGGCCACTAAGGCAGGCCTTTCGCAGCCGCAGACTGAGGACAAGTGGAATTGCAGGGACTGTGGCAAGCCCAATTTTGCATGGAGTATCAGATGCTTGGCTTGTTTTTCCAGTAAAGACGGACCATTGGGACCGGAAGTGTGGATTTGTGGGAGTTGCCAGACTGAAAATCCGCAGCACAGAGCATACTGCCGGAGTTGTTACTCAGCTAGAACAGAGCCTACAGAAGCAGGCAGTGAGCAGCAGTGGAAGTGTGGCAGCTGTGGGCGAGCCAATCGATCCGGAAGCGACAGCTGCTTGGTGTGCAGGGTGAAGCGGTTAGGAGAGTGGAAGTGCGAGAAATGTGGAGAAGGCAATGTTCAGCTGGCTAAGTTTTGTGAGCACTGCTTTGCCTCCAAGCCAGTGCCCAGGAAAGCCTCTGGGACTTGCTTGACTTGCGGGGCTTCCAGTGTGGATCCTGAGTGCTCCAAATGCAAAGCACAGAAAGCGCGTAGTTCATCCAAAGAAGCGACTTCTAGTCGACTGTGGAGCTGTTCCGCTTGCGGTGCTCTTAACTTCCAGAGTGACTCGAACTGCTACCGCTGCAAGCAAGCCAAAGCAGGACTGGATGTGGAGTGGACCTGCCAGCTGTGCTCACATCCGAACAAAGAGGAAGCAGAGACTTGCTCTCTCTGTCTCCGGCCGAAGGAGAAGGGAAAAGCATGTGGGAGGTGCGGGAAAAAGATACTGGGCGACTCGCTGTTATGTGTGCTGTGCAGTTCCAAGGAAGCTTGGAAATGTCCTAAGTGCGGACTCACGGGCAACTCCAAGGAGTGCCGTTTTTGTGAGTTCGACAAGGCTCCCCGCTGTGGAACCTGCGGGAAGCTGGTGCTCGCTGGGCAAGACACCTGTGTTCTCTGTCGCACCAAGCCCGGCACTTGGAAGTGCTCCTGCGGCCACAGCAACGCGGGCTACTTCTGCCAGGGCTGTCGCAAGATGAAGCCTGTCTCTCGGTAGTATAGACATGGAAACCATACCGCGACTGAGATTGCTGGATAAGGAGAAGTCGAAGGTTCTGCAGACTGCGGAGGCGAAGGGGTTTTCCTGGTGCTACGAGTACCCTGCAGAATCCACGCATGGGGTATTGGCAGCGCTGATGCTGGGAATGCTGTTCCAAGAAAAGGCACTGAGAGGATCTGGAGTGTGGACAGCGCTGAAAGGAAGTTGGGAACACCTAGATTTGTTTAAGTTGTCTGCAGATCAGCAGTGGTTCGAGATGTTCCGCAATGCAGGCTTCTGGAGAGGACTGGAGCAGGAAGGATTGCTGCTAGCGCAAAAAGTGTGCAAACGCAGAGGCAAGGATCACCTGCTTCCCAGTCTACAAATGAGCTTCAATGAAGACGTACATGCCGTACTTCTACAAAAACTGTGCGAAGACCTGGCTTTGGAGCTGCACGTGCTCAAACAAGATGTTGAAGGGAAAGTGATGTCCACACGTTACAATGACAACACTAGAAGAATAAGGTGTTATGTCGTGATAGCGGTTGAGGAAGGGACAGTGTTCTACCTGGGACATGAGCGGTTCAAGGTGAGTCGGGTGGAAACGAAGGCGATGGAGTTTCCTTTCGCCACTGACTGCGCTGGAACTCCCCCGCACTTGATGTTTCACCGGGAAGATACTCCAGAGGCGGTGATTCGGCGCTTGGTGGAATTCATTACCTCCGCAAGAGCACGCTTCTCAGGGCTGGAGCAAGAGTACGCAGACTGTCAGGCCGCTGTGGAGGCCTACAGCAGAGTGGCAGGGGAAGGCAGTTTGCAATTACCAGAGCTGCTCGAGGCTACGCCATATGACCAATCAGAGCACAGTTCATCCCCCATCCGAGAAAATAACTCAGCCCACAAGCAGTCCACTCTGGAGCAGGGCGAAGGCACTGCCCTGAAGCAGTGCTCGAACTGCCATTTGTACCGTCTGTCCAAACATGTCTTTTCTCACTACATTGACCAGCACTCTGTTTGTGTCTGCTGCCTGCAGTCTTTGCAGTGCCCTTGCTGCGGACTGCCTCTAGGTCCCAGGGACTGCACCAAGGTTCGGTCCTTGCTGTCCTAGATACTGAATTATTAGGCAGCCTTTAATTCATTTGAGTGGGTAGAGGGATGGACCACTTCGTGCTAAATCAACGTCTGGTAAGAAGTCGCACAAAAGGTAGCACGATAGTATTGCCAGTCTGAAGTATCAGCAAGCCAATTGGACTAATTTAGCTTAGACCTATTGCTCAAGTCCGAGTTGAAACTTTGCCGACTGACGACGGAAGGGGGCGGAGCCACTGAGGCCGCTCCATCAGTTTCCAGGTTGCGAGCCGCAGTTCGCCTCATTTGGTGCCGCTGAAGTCTGAGCCCCAAAGCCCCAGTTCCCACTGCGAATGCCAGTATGAGTGCAAACAGTACCCCTCTCAGAGCAGTCCGCATCATAGGCGAAACTTCCAACTCCGCTGCGAAATACAAAGCACAGGCACATAAGTAAGTCTGTGCAAGCTGACTTACACCCTCTGCTGTCACTAAGAACTGACAAGTATGAGCTGGGTCTGTGAGATGGCTTTGCAGGCGGAAGTAGAGGAAAGCTGATGAGCAGAGAATTTGCATGATGTGGTCAGCGGGGCTGAGGCCAAGCAGCACTGTGAACAGGGCTGTTCGGTGCAAAACGGTGCTAGCTGAGGCTGACATGTGCTCGGAACGATGATGCTCGTAGAGGTAAGGAGGAACATACTTCTGTCGATACATCAAGCCTCTCCGCAGTGCTTTCCAAAGCAACAAAGGAAAAGGACACACAGACAGCAGCACGACAATCAGAGCCACAGCTATGAGGTAGCGCTGTTCCCCAGCATAGCAACTGACCGACACATCAGCTTCGAGCAGCCACAGGCCGTTTACCTTCTTGCAGGAAAGTAGTGACACCGCACTCTTCACCATGTAGGGGTGGAAAAACCACAGAAATGTATAGGAACAGCGGGTATATCTCTGCAAGAAGTGCTCCCTGCTGCGCAAGAAACAGACTCCAGCGATCAAGTTGAGTGCTAATAGAGGGAAAGCCGTGGATACAATTGCCTTGATAAACACTGGAGGTAAAGGTGCGTCGTTGGCTACTAAGCAGTCCAGGGTGAGTGCGCTGAGGCCGCAGGACATCAGCATTTCATTGAAGGAGAAGTAACTCATCAGTACAGGGCCCCAGTCCACGTTGAGAGACGGCAGAATGAGGAGAGTCTGGAAGAACTCCACCACTACCTTGAGCGAAGCCAGCCACAGGCCGCTCTGCAGGGCGACAAAGGCTAGGCAAGTGGCAGCGGCAGCGATGCAGAGAAGCCCTGCTCGGATCAGTCTCACAAGCAGCAGTTCACAGTGCTCGCAGTAGTGCAGACCAGTGAAGTAGTACCCCTGGCTGCACCTGGCACACAGCACTTCCTCGTACCCTTCCGAACATGTAGCATTGCCTCCGCCTTCGCAGGCCTCAGGGATAGGACAGAGCAGCACTTCGGCACTCAAGGCGGACTCGCGCCAATAGCCTGGGTTAAGAATCAATTCCTTGCCTCCAGGACAGTAGGCGTAGCCAGGACACTCTGTGCACTCAGGGTCACTGGGGTCCACGGAGAAGGTGTTTTTGGGACACAGGTAGCAGCCTATGGCAGTGGTGACTTCTCCAGGCAAACACAGTCGGGTCTCGTAAGTGAAGACAAAGCGCGCTCCTGCGGAGTGGGGAAAGGTCTGGTTGATAGTATCAGACTGCGCCTGGATAAGCACGGACTGGCCAGGTACAGCCTGCAAGAGTATAGAGGAGAAGTTGGCCACTCCGCCCTGCGAAACCACACTAGTCGTACCCCCTATATGTTCTGATTCCAGCTTCGCACTACTTCTATTGTCAGTCGTCAATAACTGCTCAATCGCATCAAAGAAGCCTATCAGAATGGGCTGGACGACGTTGATGTCCGCCACTCCGTGCAAGACTGCTTGCTGTGCAGCAATGAGAGACAGGTGAGTCGGGATCGAGGCCTCGAAAGAGCCGTACAGAGTTGTTGCTGGCCTGTATGGAGATGTAGACAGGTCGGGACTTGGTCCAGTGCACAGCCCCGCCCTCCAGTGCTGAGTTCCAAGAGAAGGTAGTGGTGGAAATAAGGCACTGGCAGGCTGTAGTGCAGTCTACGGACAAAGCTCCTCCCCGTGAGGCTTGGCCGCCTGTGAATTGAGAAAGAGTTATTGACACGTTGGAGTTTACTGCACGCACGAATCCTCCGTCTCCTAGGGCAGTTCCAGACAGAAACTCGCAGGCTTCCATAGAAAGACTCGAGGAAAGAAGTGCAGCCACTCCGCCGTTAGTCCCTGACAACCCTTCAAACCGACTCTTGCGCAAAGCCACGTTACATGCAGAACACTGTATGAACCCTGCAGTAGTCTCCCCTCTTGCTCTTCGCTGCAGTCCTCCCTCTCGAATTTCGGACGACTCAATTGATATTTGTGTGGATTTCCCGACAATGAATGTCCCGTTGTAATGGGTTACAGCGGAGGAACGCATGAACAGAGTAGAATCACTGAAATGCATCAACTCTTGCTCCATAGACCAAAGCGCTGTCACTCGAGTGGACAGCAGACTCAAAGTAGAGTCTTTAGAGGCCTGACAGAAAGGCGTATTTGTGGTTGCGGACAGGTTCTGCAGAGTGCAAGCCTCTAAGGTCAGACTGGACCGGATCAACTTCACAAAGCGACGGCGAATGCGGATGTTGGAGAGAGAGACTGAACGTAGGACGAGTTGACTGTAGTACAGTTGAGTCAAGTCGAATACAGAGTCTGTGAGCGTCATCTGAGAGACTTCAATGTAGCTGTGCCGGATGTAGGTGAAAATTGCGTCTGCACTGAGAGCTGGAAAGGTCAGACTTGCGAGCGTCAAGTTGGACTGAACTGCAGAAATTAGGAATTCAAAGCTGCCCTGGCGAAGTGTGAAACGAGTGACGTGCACTTGGGCCTGCGAAAGTGCAACAATGGCGCCTGCTTTCATTTGGCCTTTCTCCAAAACGATAGAGTCCAGTCGCAAGAAGCTTTGAAACACTAAAGCCAGGCTCTGCGCATTGAAGTCGCCTATTGTTACGTTGAACACTGTGCCGTTGGAGTAGTCGAAGGCATTGAGGAAGTTCGCGTACAGTGACGTAAAGGTCAAAGTCTGAGCAAACAGCGAGGACCTCCACAGGTAGAATGCAGGGAAGTTGGCCACAGGCGGCACTACGAAGTGGCAGTCTAGCAGAGTCACATTCGAGGAAAACGCCACAACCACGTTGTATCGAGGCGTGGGCTTCCGCAAATACCCAGCCACGCCCACGTCAGTCGTCAGGTTTCTCATATGGGAGGTAGAGGAGTAGCAGGCGTGGAACCCTCCCAACAGCAGCGTACTGTTGCTGAGAAGGAGGTTGGCGGAGTCTGCTTGTGAGAAGAACAGGAACACTATGGAGCCTGGGAAGGTCACGTTCCGAGCCTCCACATTTCTAATGCTTGCCACACTGAAGGAATAGACCCCTGCCAGTCCTGCATAGGCCAGTGTGTTCTCGACTGTTATGTGGTCTGCTTGAACTGCTGCGTTCACTGCGAAGATCGAGGTGGAGAAGTAGGTTTGAGCTGAGAAGCTGCAATACCGAATGGTCAGACCAGATACTTTGACCAGGCCGAGTGAGATATCAGCTCGATTCAGTATGAGCAAAGCCGGACCTACAGAAATGCCCTGGACATATATATCCGAAACAGTGAGTTGGGCGAGCAGGGCAGAAACCACTGCAAGGAAATGTGTAAGTTGGAAGGTAGAGGCCTGCACTGTGAGGTCTGCACTCAGCTGCTTGATGACGAAGGCCGTCTGCACACCAGTGAAGGAGTTGTTGCGAAAGATGGACTCGAGGAAGTGGTTGGACGCGAGCAAACACAAAACGCCAGGATTGGCCTCGAAACGACTGCCTGCCACTGTCAAAGTGCGGGACTGAGAAAGTTGGCTGGAGGTCAGAGCTAGCGCTTGGTTGATGTTGAGGTAGAGGAAGGCTCCTCCTAGAGCCGCGGAGTTCCGCAGAAAGTGGGAATTCACAATAGTGACATTGGTCGAGGAGGCACTTTGCGAGGCTGAGAGACTGAGGAGTAAAATCGAGCCGGCTGGACTTGAATTGCTCTCGAAGGAACAGTTCTGCACCAGGAGGGAAAGGCCAAAGAGGTTAGCAACGAACAGAGACTGACTATTGAACGCGAGTCGGGCACTGCTAAGAGCGAGAGATCCATATAGAAGGAAGGCAGGCACTGCCAATGCGAACACTCCCCCACCCTCAATCACTACTTCCCCCATTATCGATATCACTGCACCTGCACGCACTGTGCTGGTCAGTTGGCAGTTGGTGAAATTCACCAAAGTCCCACTAGGCACTAGTAAAGGCGCACTCACTGTCAATGTGTTATTTCGGCAGATCAGGGTCAGGTCGAGGTGCGAGCCTAGCGTGGACAGGGAGTCCGAATCGGCATCTAGGAAAGTCGCTTGGAGAAAGAGGGAGTTGGAGTCGAGGAGAGCGGGTGAAAGGGAGATGTAAGTGGAACCTGTGGAGAGCTGCACGAGTCCGGTGGAAGAAAGAACTGATATCAGAAAAGCTACCAATGACGTCCACATTATATTGGAAGAACGATAAGAGGGCCTATACCCTGATAATACAGAACTTCCTGGAGACAGAAGCTCGATCCCATGCAAAGCAAGTCTGTTGCTCTTGGATTTTTGCTTCCTAAGGTCCTTCTGCGATTATCAGAACTTGCAATTTCTTTTGAATGTTTCGAATTATCCACATGACCATCGCTCCACGTATCGAAGTCAACGGTCTAAGCTGAAATTCGGCTCTAGCTATGACTTGCATAAGAAGTAGCGGGAGAAATGTTCATAAAGGGGAATTCAGAGTGATTTTGGCCGTGATGCCTACCTATCAAGGTGAACGGTACTGTCAAAGTTAGAAGTAGAGGTGTGTCGGCAGGGAAAAAGCAGAAAGTTCCCTACAAACTGAGAGAAGTTTAGTGGCATATTAGCCTAATCCTCTGGTAGCTGATAGCAAACCCTGCTTTAGCTCTTCTAAGGTGGTCCCAGGACTAATAAACGACACCTGTACATCCTAACAGCGAAGCAAAGCACGAGTCTGAAGTCTGAAGCTAAACTTCTCTGTACAGACAAAATCTGCATAAACATCCTATTGAAGAGAGTGTAGTATAATGTATAGGAATAGCACTAGTCAATGATATCTGCTGCGGCAGCATAGGCTTAAGCAGACATTCAACCAGTTTAGTGTATTTCGCTACATTAGAATGGAGATAATGCACGCAAAAAGAAGTATTTCTCGATTCTACTTGAAAACGATAAAACTGCTAAACTTAAGGCAAGTCACGATGCTTGGCTGTGACTAAATTAGGTTATGTGAGAAAAGGCTTAGAAAGTATAGTTGCCTGGTACTAGGCAAACTTCTACTCAGCCGTTTGGAAGTATCTGAAGCTGGAAGTAGATGTGTCTAATCCATTCAGAAAAAGACGGGAGTATTTTAGTGATAAAGATGCGAAAGCATCTGCTTCTTTGACGTGGTTCCTCTTAGAGAGTTGACTGCTCATTAAAGTAGCAATCCCACTTACCAAACCTGACTCTTAGTTTAGACTTCTTATGAGCGAGAGACTGAGGCAGTAACTGGAAATATCTTAGGGTACTTAGCACGCATGCAGACTAGTCAACATCCGCACTCTCACTGTTATGGAAAGGTGTTAGGGGAAGTGGTTGAGGTAGTTGCAGAATCCAGGTAGAGTCTGCATTTCGCTGGTGGGGAAGAAGGCCGCGTAGTACCTGTCGCTGAAGCTTTTCGGCTCGAAGAGAGACCGGCTAGGCTTTCTATGGGGATCGTTCTTGGTATCCGCAAAATTGGCGAACAGCTTGCTATCCATCATAATCAGACGCTGCAGTTCGTGCAAAAGCGGAATTTTCTACACAGTTCTGAAGTATCCAAGGGGCAACTTCCCTTAAATATTCCTCAGTACTAGTTATCTATAGTA
>Ga0247837_1001943_pt1 | contig 40676 bp, 42 predicted proteins | sample LaCtaG_2_FD_187115 | JGI IMG/M metagenome (GOLD analysis project Ga0247837, IMG submission 187115) | Freshwater microbial communities from meromictic Lake La Cruz, Castile-La Mancha, Spain - LaCruzMarch2015_14.5m | ecosystem: Environmental > Aquatic > Freshwater > Lake | place: Spain: Castile-La...
AGCCGCTGCCTGAGCGGCCCCCACCAGTGAAAGCGTTGGTTGAGCATGAGGCTGCTTTTATGCCTCATACCCCAAGCGGGTACAACTGGATTTTTGACCCAGTCCGAGGTTTTAAAACACTGCCTAGTGTGCTGATCGCAAATCACCACACTAGCGGGCAATGGTCCGCCCTTGCTTGCTGCTAACCGGCTATCCGAACGACGACGAATTGGCTCTGTTCACGATCATACCGCATACCACGGCACTGCTTGGCAATCGTTGGGAGGTAACCATCGCCAAGCCCTTCTTGAAAGGCGGGGCCTTCCATCTCCAACAGATTCAGTCGGTGCCAACCGTGCGCTTGATGAGAAAACTCGGAACGCTCTCAGGCGAAGAACTGGCCTCCGTCCATGATCGGCTCCGAGAGCACTTCGGGATGTGACCGCTACTTTCCCTCCCGCAGCACGTTCAGCCACTCCTTCGTCGTCACATCGTCCAAGCGTTTCAGCAAGGCGGCGCGGGGAGCGCTCAAGTCGGGGCTGTTGTCCTTCGCGAGGGTCTGCATTAGGCTCACTATTGTTGAGTGTTGATGGTTGATAGGCCAGCCGATGAGCGGAATTGTCAGGCTATCAACTCTCAACCATCATCTATCAACCTCGCCTCCGGCAGATGATGGGATGTCCGTGAATCTGCGGGTGCTTCGTCGTATCGCTCAAAGCGAGGAGGTAGAAGCGGCGGATGGGGCTGTCGGCGAGGATCGCCGCGGGCGCTTGATCCTTCGGCACGGTGGCTCCTTCAACGCCGGGCCACACTCCAAAGCGCGGTGGCGGCGCGGAACTGGCTGGACTTGGTGCAGAGTTCCATGCGTAGCTCGGCGCGACGTGGCGCTTCGCTTGGGGCGCGTCGTCAAACTTGCGTTCAGCCTGACGGCATGGCAAACTCGTTACCATGAGCATTCAGACCGCCTTCCATCGTGGCCTCGCGCCCGTGCTACAAGTCCTTCTTCCTGGCAGGGAGCAATTGGTGTTGGATGCGCGGCCTGATCAAGTGTTGCGCAACCACATCGACACCCTCGCGGCCAAGAACACCGAGGACGAGTTGACCGAGGATGAGCGTGCGGAGTATGAAGGTTATGTGCGAGCCAACAAGTTCCTCGCCGTTCTTCGTCGTGAGGCCAAGCTCATGGTGGAGGCTGCTCGATGACAGAGATGCTGCGGCGGTTTGTCCGTGAGCGGGCAGAACATCGCTGCGAATACTGCCAACTTCATCAGGACGACTCTCCGCTGGCCGCGCTCCATGTTGAACACATCCGCCCGCGAAAACACGGTGGCACGGATGACGAAGAAAACCTCGCGCTCGCCTGCATCGATTGCAACCTGCGCAAAGGCCCCAATCTCACCGGCATTGATCCCGAGACGGGTGCCGTGAAGGTCTTGTTCCATCCCCGGCAAGATTTGTGGAAGGCCCATTTTGAATGGCAGGGAATTCATATCGTGGGCCGAACGGCCATCGGCCGCACCACAGTGCAAGTGCTCGAACTCAACAGCGATGACCGACTGGACCTGCGTTTGGCGAGCGGAAAGTAGTCATGCGCTTTAGCGCGTGACAGCGTGGCAGGCCAAGGCGGTTACTTCTCGCGCGAACCAAGTCTGTGCGGGCTGAAGCCCAGCACTACTTTCCCTCCTCGCAGCACCACCAGCCATTCCTTCGTCGCCACTTCCTCCAGGCGTTTCAGCAAGGCGGCGCGGGGAGCGCTCATGTCGGGGCTGCCGTCCTTCGCTAGGCTCTGCATCAGGCTCATCATCGCCAGGGAGATCGTGGGCGTGGCCATCATCTCCTTCGTCAGCACGGGTGCTATCTGTAAGGCGGTCTGGTCCCGCAGGCGCGGGATGGGATGACCGTGAATCTGCGGATGCTTCGTCGCATCGATCAAGGCGAGGAGGTAGAGGTGGCGGATGAGATTGTCGTCGGGGCTTGATCTTCCGGCACGGCGGCTCCTTCAAAGCCGGGCGACTCGCCCAGCAATAACCGCTGCACAGCGAGGCATGGTCCGTGGTGCGCGGTTCTTCTGTCGGCATCACCGTCGGCGCGTGCTCACTCCGTCCATTCCAGCCGGTAGAACTGGCGGCCTTCGGGGGCCACGGGCTCGCTCCAGTTGGCGGTGGGCCCGGTGGCGGTGAAGCTGTGCGCCTGCGTCCAGGAGCCGGCGGCCAGCGTGCCGGAACGCATCAGCCGATAAGTCCGGTTGGTGACGAGGTTCGCCATCGCAAGCTCCACCTGTCCGCTGGCGATGGTGCAGGTGAGCGCGGGCAAAGGCACGGGCGCGGTGACCGGCTGCACGGTGTTCGTCAGGATGTTCATGAAGCCCGCCTCGTTGAAGTTGAAGTAGTATGTGGCGGAGGAACCTGCTGCGACCATCAATCCGACCATCTCATATCGCCCGGTCGTTCCGTTCCACGCCTTCACGCTGCCACCGGAGTCTCCCCCCGAGCCGACCCCGGTTGCCGAGTTGAAAAATTGACCGCTGTCATAGATTGTCGTGTTGTAGCCTGAAGGTTGAGCCGCGGAAAAAAGGGCAGTGAACCCCATCACATTTCCGGTATTCGGAAGAGTCCCTTCAGCCATTGAGGACGGCCGCCCAAATCCAGCGAACAGCAGCGGCTGATTGAAGCCTGGCGTTGGGCCGATGCGGAAATAAAGACTCGGGCTCGAAATGCGAGTGGTCAGGCGCAGAAAGGCAAAATCCGCACCGGCCCCGACATTGGAAGGAACATAGCTCGGCGATATGATGACTTCGGCGACGCTACTGGTCTGGCCCGGATCGTTCAGATAGCTCGTGCCGTTCCCCACGGTCATGTCGGACACGCTGACCGTGGCCGTTGTGCCTTTGACATTATGTGCCGCCGTCAGAACCCAATCAGAGCCAGCGCCCCGTATCAGAATCCCCGAACCGAAAAAGCTGACGCCGGAGACCTTCCCCTCATACCAAACCGTTTCCTCCTGCTGCGCACCGAACGCTTCGGATGCCGGGCGGTCCGCAGCGGTCGGGATGGTCGCGCCCCCGGCCTTCCCGGCGATGGCACACAAGACCAGCCCCACGCCGAGGGCGAGGTTGCGGAGCGCGGTGAGGATGAGGCGGGCGTTCATGGTGGTTCACTCCGTCCATTCCAGCCGGTAGAACTGGCGGCCTTCGGGGGCCACGGGCTCGCTCCAAGTGGCAGTGGGGGCGGTGGCGGTGAAGCTGTGCGCCTGCGTCCAGGAACCGGCGGCCAGGGTGCCGGAACGCATCAGCCGATAGGCCCGGTTGGTGACGAGGTTCGACATCGCAAGCTCCGCCTGTCCGCTGGCGACCGTGCAGGTGAGCGCGGGCGAAGCTATCGGATCGGTGACCGGCTTGATCGTGTTGGTGAGGATGTCTGTGAAGCTGGGCTCGTTGAAGTTGTAGAAGAAGGTAGCGCTGCTGTTTCCGGAAACCGTCATTCCAACCAAATCATACCGCGCAGTCGTGGGGTTCCAAACTTTCACACTGCCGCCCGAGTCGCCTTGTGAACCGACACCATCCCCTGCAGAATTCCATTCATCCTGGCCACTGGCATAAAGAGCGGAATTATAGCTTGAAGGTCGTGAAGTCGAAAAAACGGCAGTAAACCCCATCACGTTCCCGGTGATCGGCAGCACTCCTTCGGCTCGAGAGATTGGCTCGCCAAAGCCAGTGAAGAGCAACTGTTGGTCGAAGCTCGGAGTCGCCGCAGCTCTGGAAAAGTAAAGGGTTGGGTTTGAAATGCGGTTGGTCAGTTGCAGATAGACAATGTCGCCATACGGCTTGCTCTGCGTGCTCGAAGCTTGGGCTTCCGGGGTTAGTATCCAGCTCGCGACGCCACTGGTTTGCCCTCTGTCGTTCAGATAGCTGGTGCCATTTCCAATGGTGAGATTGGCCATATCCACCGTCCCGAGTGGGCCGGTCACCGCATGTGCCGCCGTTAGCACCCAGTCAGCGGTGGCTCCCCTGATCAAGATTCCAGACGCATGGTAGGTAACGCCGCCAAATGTGCCTTCCAGCCAAACGACTTCTTCTTGCTGCGCCCCGAGAGCCTCATGAGCCGGGCGCAAGCTCGCGTTCTGAATCGTCGCGCCCCCGGCCTTCCCGGCGATGGCACAGAAGACCAGCCCCACGCCAAGGGCGAGGTTGCGGAGCGCGGTGAGGATGGGGCGGGCGTTCATGCGCGGGTAGGCTTTCATCGCTGTTTTGGCATGGGTTTCGGGTGCTCGAAGCGGAAGGGGATCAACCGGCATCGTCCGTCCCGGCATCGAGAATCTGGTCGAGGATGGCCGCCGCGAGGTCGGACGTGACGGCTTCCACGGCGCTCCACTCGTGCCAGCGGGCATCCAGCCCTTTGTATTCCGCGAGGTGGGTGCCCTCCAGATCGTAGGGCTGGGGCGTGGCGAGCTGGATGGCGAGCTGCTGCAAGGCGGATGCGCCGGCGGGCTGGGGATACAGGCGGTCGAAGGGGCGCAGGGACTCGACGGCGACCGCCATGCCCAGATGATGCGTGAGGGCCGCGAGGTCCACGTAGTCGCGGGTGGCGTTTCGTTTCAGCACCAGCACGGCTTTGATGCGCAGCATCTCGGCCTCGGTGGGCAGGCGCAGGGGCTGGCCCGCGATGTCGATCTGCCGCGTCTCCAGCGGTTCGTCGCGGATCAACTGGCGGATGCCCGTCTCGATGCCATCGAGGATGAGCACGGGACGATTGACACGCGCCGTGCGCCAGCCAGCCACGGACTCCAACTCGGCCAGGATGTCATCGAACCGCGCGCGCAGATCGACCAACACATGATCCGCATCCTGCGAGAAACGATGGCCCGCATACACCGCAGCCGCCGTGCCGCCCACGAGCACCGCATCGGGCACCAACGTCTGGAGCCGTGCTGCGGCGGAGAGCACTTCATCCCAGGGTGGCAGTGAGTCTCTGGGCATACTTTTTCCAGAAGTTGATTCGTTGGGCACCTTCCTGCGGCGGGGTGGAGGCGGCAGCACCGCAGAGCCGCTGAATCCGCGCCAGCACCGCGCCATCCCGATGCGCAGCACGGCGCAGCAGCACCCAGTCCCGCGAGCCACCGCGGCGGATGATGTCGTCCACGGCGGCGAGGGTGAACTCCTGATGATTGAGATGGCGGTGCTGCATGACGCGGCTGGGATGACGGCAGTGTAGCGGACTGGTCTCGGTGGCGCAAGGATTCGTCATTGACGACATGGCCAGCTCACGAGGTCGCTGGAGGCTCGCCGCTCACTCCGTCCATTTCAGTCGGTAGAATTGGCGGCCTTCGGGGGCGAGAATTCGTCACCGACTATATTCTGCTCAGGCAATCACGGTTTGAAGAGGCGGTAGAACTGGCGGGGGCGGCTGGCGATGGGATCGTCATACGTGCCGGGGGCAGTGATGACGGGGCCGAGATTGGTCCAGCCCGCGCTCCCGAGGTCGTCGGAGGTTTGCAGGCGGTAGCCCGCCGATGCGGCGTTCCACGTCAGGCGCATCGCTGTCCCGGCAAGTTCGATACTCAGTTCTGGAGACGGATCGTAAGGGGTGGACACATCTTGAATCCAAGTGCGATTGAACGCAGAAGTCAGATTGACAGAGTAGGTATTTGCCGAAGTGCTAGGGATCGATGCATTCGTCATCGTTCCGCATAGTTGCCTCTGTGAGTTGAAGACGCCACCGCCCGAGTGTCCAGGGGTGCCATTAAAGATAAGGGGCGTAGAGGAATTTATGGCAAAGCGAGTCTTGATTGTCACGCTATCTATCGTGTTTACCGGCGCACGCCCGCCAATAATATCACCCGTGGCATCTAAATAGCCCCATGAAGTAAAGCTCGCTATCGCAGGGATGCCGTAGCCGATGAGTTGGAGGATTTCACCCACCAATGGAGTCTGTGTTGCGACACTTGCAGGAACAGCCCCTGGTAACTCAGCCTCCAAAATAAGCATCGCCAAATCCGTCCCAACATCCGGGCTGGTGCGAGTTGGGTGTCTGATTATTTGGGAAACCCTTACGGTTGCCCCTGGGTTATTCAAATAATTTGACCCAGAACTAACCATGTATTCATGGGTATCAAGATTCCAAAATTCTCCGTTTTCTTCAGTCTCATGGGAAGCTACAAGGACGCAGCGCGAATTGTTGATTACAACCCCAGACCCGCCGAATACACCATTGATCGCGATATGAACAACAGTCCCGCCAAACGACAGCCCAAGGTCCAAATGCTGCTGGTGCGTGACCGGGTTATTGTAATTGGCTGCGGTCATCAGCCCGCCCTTGCTTTGATTTGTCATCCCGAGGACGACGGCAAGGACGGCTGCGCAGACGTTCACCATGGGAGAACTTAGTCTGCGGGGATCACTCTTTGGTGTGCGCGTTTGGCGTGTGGGGAGAGAATTCATTCAAGATGATGGTTGATCAATGCGTTTCCGTTGCTGACTGATTAAGGCGGTGTGCATGGCGGATGAGTGCTGAATGAGCAAACTTAGAGCCGGAAAGTGGAGACAAAAAAGCAGCCGTCATCCCGATTCCGAAATGACGGCTGTCGTCGCGAGATTCGTCACACATTCATCACACCGCCAATCCCTTGTCAGGATCAAGGTGGAAGCGTTTGCGGGCTGGGGCGGTGATGGGATCGCCGGGTGGGTAGGCGCGGTCGGCGGCGTATTGGAGGGCGATGCGGTGGGAAGTGATGGTTTCGATGGCGGCGTTGCGCTGGACGGTGGCTTGGTTGGCATCCTGGCGGCCTTTGGGCTGGGCGGCGAGGTCGGCGGCGTGTTGCTCAATGGCGGCGTCGAGGGCGGCGATCTCGGTAGCTCCGACGCCGGGGAGGTCGTCGGCCTTGGCTTTGGCGGAGAGGGCGCGGGCAATGGCGAGGAAGCCCTCCTGATTGGGATGCAGGCGCGCGGGGAAGTAGCCGCTGGGGTCGAAGTTGGTCTCCGGGTCGTCGTCCGTGGCGTCCATGCGCTGCTTTTGGCGGGCGGCTTTTTGCAGGTCGCGCAGCAGAGCGGTGAGTTTTTCGCGAGAGTCGGCGGCTTCGGCGGTTTCTTCTTCGCTGTCCTCCTGCTCGCTGCCGGCTTCGGTGACTTTGCCATTGGCGGTGCCGACCTTGGTGGCGAAGGCGGTGAGCCAGGTTTCCGTGATGCCTTGCTTGGCGAGGGCGGCCTTGTGGTCTGGTTCCTGGGCGGCGGTGAGGATCTCGGTGGCGGTGGCCAGCGCGGCGAGCTGCTCTTTGTTGAAGGGGCCCTTGGCTTGTTTCTTCTTCGGGGTTTCGCTGCCGTCGTTTCCGGCAGATGGCGGAGGTGTGGGTGCGTCTGGCATAGGTGAATATTTGGAATTCGGGCTTAGCCTGTCAGAAATGGCGCGGATTGTGAAGGAGAATTAGGTCTGTCACACGAGAATCGTAAGTGAATGGATGGAATTTTGGCCTTTGGAGGTGAAAATGGGGCTTTGTGAGCCGGGGATGCGACTTTGTTTGCAAAAGTGATAGGCTTGTGAGCCAAAGATGGGGCTTTGTTTGCAAAAGTGATAGGCTTGTGAGCCAGAGATACGGCCTTGTCAGCGAGTGGTCGGCCCTTGTGAGCTGGGAATTTGACCTTGTGAGCGGGAGTTCCGGCTTTGGGAGGTAAAAATGGCGACTTGTGAGCCGGGGACGTGAGCTTGTTTGCCGGGGACGTGTGCCTGTCGGCGAGGGAAATCACTTTGTCAGCGGGAGAAGAAGGTCTGTAAGTGACCGGCCTTGCATTGACTGCTGTGCCATTCATGCCTGGCATTCAGTGCAGAACGGCCGGCGCAAATCGTTTATTTCCAACGTGTCGGCTCTATCTTCTTTGAGAGAGTAAGTGGCGCGTCTTCATATCCGTCAAACGTAGCACCATGGGGTCGTCGTAGCCCATGAGAGCCATAGCCATATGGGTATGGCTCTGATGGATGAAGCCAAACCAACGACTCTTTTGAAGCGGGACGCTGTTGGGCGCGTTACGCTGCCACGTGCGCAGCTCGAAGGTAAGTGGTAAGCGTCACGGCAAGCGGCAGGCTATGGTGCTGCGATTTACGGACACGTTTCAGAAGCTGAAGTTCACACCAACGTCGGCGAAAGTTTCCCCGCTGAACCTGCTCTGAAGCGACTCTCCAATGGTGGCCCCGCCGAGGTCGTAAGAGGTGCCTATGCCCACCGCGATGTCACTTTTCACCTCTGGAGCTCGACCGTATCCACCCAGAAGGGCTCCGCTGATGATCAGGTCGTTGCCGTCATAAGGGAATGTGGCTGAAATGCCCGCTGATATGCCTGAGCCATAGTGGCTGCCGAGTTCTGCATTGTTCAGGCTTGTAAGTGGGTCAGAATCGTCCGTGCAAACATAAGCAAGTCGTGCGGCGAGATCCCCGACGGAATAGCTGGCGAAGACGCCGAGGCCACCCGTGTCAGCTCCAATGGTTCCACCTTGGTAGTTGACGAATTTGTTCGCGCTCCTATCCCCATTGAACCCGAGTTCCGCATTGTACAAACTCCCAAGAGAGTCAAAGGCGGTATTGAAGTTGCCCACTTCCACCCTGAAGCCGCTGGCTTCTGCATAGATGTAGGCGGCGCTGAGTTCATCGCCTCCGCTGTTCTGATCGTCTGGATCTTCATACTGCAATCTTATCCTCCCGCCGAACTTCAAGCCTCCATCGGTTTCCCCGTTGGCGTCGATGTTGAAGCGCAGGCGGCTAGTGAACTCGAACTCATCCTCTCCATTGGGATCAAGATACAGCAGCGGATTCTGCGCGGCGTAGGCGTAGCGGTTGGTGGATTTGGGGTTGCCCAGCCGGGGCGGCAGGGGATCGCGGGAAAGGAAGCGGGCGGCCTGCGGATCGTAGTAGCGGGCGCGCATGTGGTAGAGCGGGCCTTCTTTTCGCACTCCATACGCGCCGATGTAGGTGAAGGGCTGGGTGCTGCTGCCGGTCTGGGCCAGAGGCTCGCCATAGGGGCCGTAGGCGTAGCTGTCGGTGACGACTTCGTTTTTGTCCGTGAGCGCGAGGGTGGAGCCCATGCGGTCAAAGTGATAGAAGGTGGGATCACCGGTGCCGAGGTCCACGCTGTAGAGCAGCCTGCCGCCGGGAGTCCAGACGTAGGCGCGATCTGAACCCGTGGGCGGGTCTTCATAAACGATGGGGGCGAGGCCGAGGGCGTAATGATGGTAGTAGCGCGTGGTGCCGCTTATGTCAGTGCGGGTGATGATGTCCCCGAGGCCATTGTAGGCGAGGGTGACGCCGCTGGCACTGATGAGGCGGGAGGCACCATCCCACTGGTAGGTGCGCCCGCCGGGCGCGGCGGTGAGTCTGCCGCGCAGGTCATAGACATGCCCGGGCGTGGTGATCTCTCCGGCTTTGCCAAATTTCAGGAGCTGGGTGCCTGCGGTGACTGCGGGGAGGGAAGGCGCGGTGAAGTCCACGTTTGTCACTTCGGAGGCGGCATTGAGAGTGTAGTTCAGGTCGATGATGCCGCCCTCCTGGATGCGGGTGAGGCGGCCTGCGGCGTCATAGGTGTAGGTGCCGTCGATCCCTGGCGTGCGCGTCTGGCTGGTGAGACGGCCTGCATTGTCATAGCCAAGCGTGATCGAGGTGCCCTCGGAGTCAGTGACGCTGGTGAGGCGGTTGCGGCTGTCGTAGGCATAGGTGACAGTGAAGGCGCCGCTGAGATAACCGACGGTGGTGAGGCGGCCTCCATCATCATAGGTGGCGGTGAAGTTCTGGCCATTTTGCGTGCTGTTGGTCAGACGCCCCAGATCATCGTGCTCGAAGGTCAGATCGTTCGTGGAGGCCAGACGCCCCAGGTCATCATAGGCGAAGGTGAGGTTTGGCCCGGTGCTGAAGGTGGAGCCGGTGACGTGACTGGCGGCATCATAGGCCAGGGCGCAGGTGCTGCTGTCCGCAAAGGTCAGGGTGGTGGGCCGGCCGCGCGTGTCATAGGCGGTGAAGGTGAGGCTCTTGCCGAGCGGGTCCGTCAGCTTTTGGACACGACCCGATTTGAGATAGGTGGTGTTCCAGGCACCGCCGTTCGGGTCGGTGATCTTGGTGACATTGCCGAGCGCATCGCGGTCATATTTGGCGGTGCCGGTGCCCTGCTCGGTGGCGGAGATGAGCAGACCGCGCTTGTCATAAGTGTAGGTGGTGAGCCTGCCGAGTGGATCAAAGGACTGGGTGATGCGCTGCCTGGCATCACGGGTGAGGCGGTGAGTGTTTCCCAGCGGATCATTCAACTCGATGGGGTAGCCGAGCTTGTTCAGTTTTTGCCTGGCAGGCGGGTCGATGGGGTTCTGGGACTGAGTCAGACGGCCTTCATCATCATAACCGAAGGTCCACGTCTGACCGCCTGCATCTTCGATGCCGGTCAGGCGCTGCCGCGAGTCGTAGTTCAGCTCCACGGTGTTGCCATTGCGGTCGGTGCGGGTGGAAAGCAGCCGCCGGGAGTCAAAGGTGACGGTGGATTGATTCAATTGCGCGTCCGTGATGGAGGTCACACGGTCCAGCACATCATGGCCGAGGCTCGTCACCTCATTGTCGGGGTCCGTGACTGAGGTGAGGCGGTTGTTGCTGTCATAGGCATAGGTGTAGGTCTTGCCGCGCTCATCGGTGATGCTGGTGACGCGGTCCTTCGCGTCATAGGCGATGACCACCGTGGCTCCGCCCGGCTTGGTGATCTGGGTCAGACGGTGGCGCGCATCACGGGTGAAGCTGGTGGCACCTGTGTCAGGTGGCAGCGTGGAGGCTAGATTGCCAAACGTGTCATAACTGTTCGTGGTGACGCCGCCAAGAGGGTTCGTGGACGTGAGCACCTGCCCGCGTGAGTTGTAGGTGAACTTCCAGACCTTGCCCGCCTCATCCGTGATCTGGGTGACATTGCCTTTGGCATCATAGACAAAGGCACGTGAAGCGAGATCCGGGTAGGTGATCTTGATGATATCCTGAAAAACGATGCCGCTGAGAGTGCGCGCCTTGTAAGTGAAGAGGATGCTTTTTCCCTCCGCGTTAATGAGGGTGGCGGGCAGGCCGCTGGGGGCGTGGTAGAGGATCGTGATCTTGTTGCCCATCCGGTCAGTGACACTGCTCCGGCGGCCCGCGCTGTCGTAGCTCATGGCGATGGCATTGCCGGCTTCATCCGCATGGCTGATGAGCCGGCCACTGGCGTCATAGGTGTCCACCAGCGTCGCCAGGGTGGGATCGGTAAAGGTGGTGGTTGCTGGCGCATAACCCAGCGTGCTCGTATCCGTCCCACGCTCGGTCTGGCTCATGACTTTGTTATTGGCATCGTAGAGCTGTGTGAAAAGCGTGTTTCCCTGCGGGCGGGTGATGCCGGTGGGACGCCCGCCAGTGTTCGCATACGTCGTCACATGCCCGCCATAGTCCGTCGCCGAGGTCAGCACGCCGCTAGTGTAGGCAAAGGTGACGGTGCGTGTCTCCGTGAGTAAATCCACCACCGTGACTCCAGCCACGCTGGTGATGGTGGTGCCGGGCTGGGTGATGTTGATCGTGCGGCCCAGGCCATCACTGATGCTGCTCAGCTTGCCTGCCGTGTAGGTCAGCGTGTGGGCGTTGCCCTTGCCGTCCTCGATCTTCGTCAGCCTGCCCGTGTTATCGTAGGTCCAGATTTGCTTCGTGTGCGGATGGCCGAGCAGGAAGTTGCCGCCGGTTTCCACGAGTTGATAGGGAACATCCAGCGGCAGCTTCAGCACCCACTTGGCCCCGACTTTGTCAAAGCGCACTGTGCGGCCTGTGGGCAGCACCACCCGCGCCATCATTGGGACCGGCGGGGTGGGTGTCAGTGGAATGGAGAACGAGAATGCAATTCTCGACGCGAAGTTGTGCGAGCGGTTCGCACCCAAGTTCGCCTGCACCATGCCATCTTCCGAAAGGTTTGAAGCCACATAGCGGGAAAAGATCAGTGGCATCGGTCCGCCGAGGTTCAAGTCCACCGCCTCTGCGCCATAATACTCTCCCGATCTTGTATTGATCGGGTCACCCGCAATCGCGAAGAAGGGGTTCTGTGCAGAGCTTCGCGGCGGGTCCCGCACAATGACCGTGATGCTGCCCTGGACACCATCGAAAGTGTTGTTCTTGCCGGTGAAAAGCACCACATAATTGCCAGGAGTCACGCCAGTGAGGGTCACAGGCACAGATCCTGGGCCACTGCGCCATCCTACAAGGTCGTGAGTGACGCCGCCGTCGTTTGGCGTCACACCGATGATCTTGAGTGTGACACTCGCATCTTTATCAGAGCCCTTGACCTTGACAACACCGCTGCTGCCCGTCTCAAGGATCAGTGGATCAGGCTCGGGGAAAAAGGCCATCAAGGGCAGGGCCATGCCGAAGAGGAAGAATGCGGCCGCTAACATGCTAGGCCGAGGACGAATGGGGGAACAGGAGGCGGGTTTCATGGCTTCGTATTGGATTGAGCGGCAGTGGCAGCGATTTCCCTCGCCTTTCGAGACACGTGCTTTTCTGAATCACCGCGCGAGCAAAGGGTATTTCCAGCGTTCATAATACGCGATTCTACCCCAACCAACATTGGATTTGCGATCTTAAATTGTTGCTTCGCCAGCGCTACTCCGGCCCGGCACCCTGAAAAGCAATTTTCTAACAGATGGGATCGTCTGATCCAGACCTTGCAGCCTGACACCCACGTTCCACTATTTGCCATGCATTAGCTTTGAAGTGGCTAAGACTTCTTTTCCTTGGGGCCTTTGCGCTGCAGCCTATAAGTGTAAGAGGAATTCTTGAGGGTCGAGCCACCGCCCTGAATCTGCAACTCCTTTGGTCTTGATTCGCCTTCACTAATGGTACCAGTGGCCGCAGCGCGCGCAGCGTCAAAACTAAGCCAGATGGATTTCCCGTCAGCGGAGAGGTTCCATTTCTCGAATGTCACAGATCGTTTCCCATCTGTAATTTCATCCACCGTTCCATCCGCTTTAAGGTGCATGTATGTGTTTTTCTTCCTGTTCATAATCACGTTGGGGCTGGCAGCAGCCAGGTACCAATAAGTGTCAAAGAAATCGGCAGCCTTGCGATCTGCCAAAGTAGAGACAGTCTCGGACACCAGCGAATGCTCGGCGGCGGCCTTTACATTCACGTTAGCTATCCAAGAAACAATGATAAGCAAACTGATGTGGCAGTGAGATTTCATGATGATATAGGAACAATTGAAGCACATAAGCAGAAATGCTCTAAATGCAACCGTGCAACTTAGCGGGTGAATGTTCGATCTTCACTCGATAGGCTCAGTTTCAGGCTACCCACAATCAACGCGCCTGTAAGCCTGCTCAATGAATCGCGGCGGCGATGATCTGGCAGATGCCGAGGGCGGCGGCGGCGATGACGATGGCAAGGGCGAGGTTCTTTTCCTCAATGAGCTGCTTCCATAGGTCATAGGGGGTGAGCTTGTCCACGATGATGAAGCCGGCGACGAAGATGACGATGCCGAGGAGGGCGTAGATGACGGAGTTGATGAGGATGGCTATGTCCATGACGGTTTGCGGTTTTGTTGTTCAGGGTTCGCTGTTCACTGCTGGGGATCATTTGTGGAAGCCGCTGCCGGAGAACCAACCACCACTGGTGTGGATGGCGGGACGGTAGCGGTAGGCGGTGCTATTTAGCACAGAGCGGTTGACACCTCCCTGGAACAGGGACCAGCCGCGCATGTTCGAGGCGGCCAACCAGGCACAGGTGAGGACGGCAAGGGCGGTGTAGAGGGGATGCTTCATGGGTTAGGGGCGGGGCATGTCAGGCGAAATCGCTCTCCATCCAGCGGCGTTTTTCAAAGGAGGCGCTGCGTAGCAGGTGCCACAGGGGCCAGAGGCAGATGAGGATGAGGCCGAGCCAAAAGTTTGACCAGAACAATCCGCCGCGTGTGACGGTGAGACCGACGGGGGCGGCATCAAGGCCGGCAGCGGCATCGGGGTCGAGCCGGAGGTAGTAGCTGCCGGAGGGGACGGCGGGCAGGGTGGCGGTGTGGAGGGAGTGGTCGGCGCCGGTGGACCAGCGGCTGAGCGGCAGCAGCAGCGGATGGGTCTGCTGGGTGGCGGCATTCACCAGGCTGCCTTTGAGGCCGAGGTAGGTGTCCGCAGGCAGGCTGCTGCGCGCGGTGACATGCACGGGGGCGCTGCCACCCTCCAGCCGGAAGGGGACGGTGACGAGCGCGGAGTCCGCGTCCGCAGCCTGCCTCTGAAAGGCGAGGGTGGTGTTCAGGGCGATGCGCTGGGTGCCATAGCCCATGAAGGCGACCTGCACGAGGATGTAGGCGATGAGGGCAAAGACGAAGGTGGTGCGCACCTCGTCCCAGCGCCGCGCGTGCGGGTTCGGCTGGTTCAAAAGGATGCCGCTTGGTGTGGGGACGGCGGCCCGAAAGGCGGCGGCGATCTCGGTGTGGGGGATGTATTCGCCGCCGGACCACGAGACTTCATTGAGCTGCTTGCTCTCCTCGCGCGTGAGGATGTGCGGCGGGGCGATGTGGTCGCTGACCACGGCGCGCTCGTCCTTGCGCACACGCCAGTAGAACTCGCCCAGCACATCGGTCGTGGTCACCTCCTCGCGGGCAAAGAGGCGGAAGCTCTCGCCATTCCACTGGGTGTCGGTGGCGTGACCAGGAAGGAGGCGCACGATGGACCAGTGGCCGTTGAAGGTGACGAGGAAGCGGAAGCCGAGCCAGGGATTGAAGATGAGGTATTCGTCCCACGCGCACCAGCGGTCGCGCCGCCGCATGAAGCCGATGATGTCCCAAACCTCGTCTTTCAACACGCCGCGTGTGCCGATGGGCAGCAGGGGACGTATCTTTAGGGTCGTCTGCGCGACCTTGCCGATCTCCTGCAGACGCGGCGTGCTGGCATCGAGAATGCTGGCGCAGGAGCCGCAGATAGCGGCCATGGTCTGGCCCTCAGCGCGGAGGTTCACGGGCGCGCCGCAGCTCGGGCAGTTCAGCGCGTCGCTCTGGCGGCGGGTAATCTCGGCATCCTGATCCCAGCCGGGGACTTTGCGCAGCCCGGTCAAATGGAGATCCCCAAACTGGGCGTATTCACCAGCAAAGAAGGCGCGGCCCTCCCCGGTGATCTCGATGGTGCCGAACTGGCCGCCGGGGCCGGTGAGGTCGATGCCGGTGCGCGACCAGCCGGGCGGGGCGATCATTGGCAGCTCCCCTTCCGCAGCGATGCAGCGGGCATCTTTGACATCGGTGACACGCCAGGATTCGCCATTGATGTTGATTAAGCGCCCGGCGGACGTGCCCTGATCCACCTGCTCCAGCCCCGGCATGGTTTGGGCGAAGCTGACCATGAAAAAACCCTGCGCCTCTGCCAGCCAGCCCGTGGTGCCGCCACCGAAGTCGGCGCACCATTCCGTCCATGAGCCATCGCCCCAGTGCAGGCGCAGGCGTCCGATGAGGGTGAAGGCCCGGCCCTGCCAGTGGCCTTTGGTACCGAGCTGGAGCGGCGAGAGGTCGGGCGGTAGCTCCGCCATCTGGCCAAAAGTCTCCACATTAAAATCACGCCGCACCACTAGGGAGCGGCAGTGGGCGCAGACGGAGGAGAGGCTGATGGACGAGTGAAACGTCACTGGCGCGCTGCATTGAGGGCAGTCGTAGCGGCGGCTGGCATAGGCCGGATCGGGCATCTGGGGTTCCACGCCGCGCATTGAAGCGGAGACGCGGTGCAAAGGCAAGCGTGCTGCGGCGGCAATCTCGCCATCTGCTTTTGGACAGTCGGCGGGGATGTGAGTCACACGCCGGCGCTGTCTGCGGTCTCCGGGGCGGGGCACACTGGCCGCCACTGGCCCGTCTGCCAGTCCAGCTCCTCCAGGGCGCGGAACCGTTTCTTGTAGTCGTATGGGCTAGGCTCGCGGGTGGCGTAGCCGGGGTAATAATAGCGGCGGCCGAGCGCCTGGCTGTGCGCGATCTCCCGCAGAATGGTGTAGGTGCCCAGGCTGCGCCAGGCGTGCTCCGGCTCAAAGATGCCATACACGGCGGAGGTGCTGCTTTCGCCAAGGTCCAGGTAGCTGAGTGCGATCAGAGCATCTGCCAGATAGACGCGGCACTCCAGGCACACACAGGGAACGGCGGCGGGTTCAGGGGAAAGAAAGGTGTCGAGGTCATCAGGCACGTTGTCTTTGAAGCGCGCCTTGTGACGCTGGAACATCGCGCGCGCCGCATTCGTCAGCGTGGCGGGCGCGAACTCGCAACGCAGATCCTCATTCCTGCGCAGCACCCGGCGCTGGCTGCGGCTGGGCGTGAACTTTTCCAAATCCACGCGCAGCGGCGTGATGGTGCGCACACCGTCCATGTCGGGGCTGAGATTGTAGCGGAAGAAGGCGGTGCCGAAATGCCGCCAGCCAGCAGCCCAGAGACGGTCCATCATCGCGGCGGGCGCGGACGTGCATTCAAAGGCCTGATTCAGGATGGTGAGCATTCAAGGGCGCGGACTGATGCATGACGCCGCCCACGCTGTCAGCCTGTCATTGTAGTTGAATCCCGCGTTGCCAGCAGCACCTTCGCTGCCTCTCCGTCGTAACCCCTCGTCACCTGCCATGAATCCCAAATTTGCCGCCTACGCCACGCTTGATGTCCTCGTTGATACGGAGTGGCTAGCTGCCAATATGGAGGCACCTGGCATCCGCATCGTCGAAAGCAATGAGGATCTATTGCTCTACGACGTGAACCACATCCCTGGCGCGGTGCATATTGACTGGCGGCGTGATTTGAATGACCAGACGACGCGCGATTATGTCGGCCCGGAGGACTTTGCCGCCCTCTGCCGCCGCTGCGGGATTAAACCGGAAACCACGGTCATCTTTTACGGCGACAAATCGAACTGGTGGGCATGCTATGCATTTTGGGTTTTTCAGCTTTTTGGTCATACGAAGGCAAAGCTGCTGGATGGCGGCCGCGACAAATGGGAGGCCGAGGGCCGTGCGCTGACCCGTGAGGTGAAGACCTGGCCTGCCACCGACTACCCCGTGCCTGCGCAGCGCGATGACGCCGCCCACCGCGCCTACTTCCAGCAGACTCTGGAGCACTGGAAAGCAGGCGGAAAGCTCGTGGATGTGCGCAGCCCGAAGGAGTTCAGCGGCGAGGTGACGCACATGCCGGAGTATCCCCAGGAGGGCGTGCTGCGCGGCGGTCACATCCCCGGCGCGAAAAGCTGCCCCTGGGCGCGTGCGGCCAATGCTGACAAGACCTTCAAGACCCGCGCGGAGCTGGAGGCCATCTATGCGGGTGAAATCGGCCTGAAGACCGATGACGACATCATCGCCTACTGCCGCATCGGCGAGCGCAGCAGCCACACCTGGTTCGTTTTGAAATACCTCCTCGGCCACCGGCAGGTCCGCAACTATGACGGAAGCTGGACCGAATGGGGAAACATGGTGAGGACGCCGATCGAGAAGGGAGAGTGAGCCAGCCCATAGCGCACCCATGACCTATCCGCCCCCACTTGCCGAACTCATCGAACTCTTCGAGCTGCTGCCTGAATCTGAGCGCCGGGAGAATCTGATCAACTACGCCGACGCGGCGGCCTCCTGCGTGCGGAAGGAGGGGGAGACCTTTGATCTGGAGGATGTGCGCAAGGACGAGGAATGCACCGACACGGTAGGCGTCTTCCTGCGTGTGGATGGGGACGGCAAGGCGCACTTTGCGGTCGAGCTCGGCCCCAAGGTGCAAACCCTGACAAAGGCGATGACGGCGATCCTTTGCCGCGGACTCAATGGCAGCACGCCTCAGGATATTCTGAACGTGCCTGCGGACTTCGTGCCACGCATCATCGGCGCAGAACTGGTGCGGCTGCGCAGTCAGACCGTCTATTATGTGCTCAGCCGGATGAAAACGGCGGTGAGAATGCTGCTGGACCGTCGGCGTACGGCTGACGCATTGAGCCAATGAATAGGCTACAGCGCGTTTCCTGCTGGCCGACCATCTCAAGGTCTCTCGCGCGTCGTTCCACCTTGGGTAGGGGCGCGTTGGTCGTCTTTGCTGAACAAAAATCTTGTCTCCGAGCCATTCATGGTTGATTATTCGTTCCTATTGAATTCTCACGTTTGAGAATTTAGAATTTAAGTCTGTCATCATTCTATGGATTCTATGGAATTAGCTTGCGCTTATTTTTTGAACCTTGTATAATTTGTCTCAGATTGGAAAATCCCGATAACCATAGTTCCCCTGGCCTATGTCAATGACCAATATCCCCCAACAGCAGTCCAAAGACCACGCCAAGCTGGCGGATTTCATCCTTTTCAGCCAGCGTGAATTCCTGCTGAACCTGTCCAGGGAGCTAAATCGCGATAATATTTCGTTCGCTCAGTTCTTCCTGCTCAACTACCTGGCCTCCTCAAAAGATCTGACCATGACGGACATCGCCCGCAAAATGGGCCACTCCACTGCTGCTGCCACCGGGCTAGTGGACCGTCTGGAGAAGCTCGGCTACATGGAGCGCACTCATGCGCTAGATGATCGCCGCAAAGTCATGGTACGCGTTACTGCCAAAGGGCTGGAACTCGTCAGCCGTCTGCGTGACGAGTTGCAGAGCCAGATCGCCGATGCAATGAGCGAGACAGATTCCCGTGATGCAGCCAGCTTCATGTCGTCCTACCGCTCTCTGGATTCAGCAGCACTGGCACGTTGATTTCCCCCGTGTGTTTGTTTCGGCAAAGGGTGCGTGGATTTGTCCATGCGCCCTTTTTCTTTGTGTGCGATGCGTGGCAATGCCTCCCCCTCAATGGATGACTTTTCCCTTGCTAGCCGGTCTCGAAAGCTTCGCGCACCGGTTTACTCTGCGACATCCGACCATCCCTGTGGATGCCGAGCGTGGGGAGGTAGTCGCGCGGCTATGGCAATGGCACGGCAGCCAGGCGGTGGAGATGGGCTTTGCTGAAAGCCATCTCTGTATTGCTGAGCAGGTGCATGGCTGCGAGGTGGCAGTGTTGGATATAGCGCCCACCGGGCCTTTGGCTGGCAGCGACGGCATCGTGACCCAGACTGCTGGCCTCCTGATCGGTATCTATGTGGCAGATTGCGGTGCAGTTTACTTGGCCGACCCCGTCACTGGCGCATGTGGCATCGTGCATTCGGGGAAGAAAGGGTCTGAACTGGGCATCGCAGGAAAGGCATTGCAGCTCATGCAGGAGCGCTATGGCAGCGATCTGCGGGATGTCCGTGTGCAACTAAGTCCCTGCATCCGGCCTCCGGCATACGAGGTGGATTTTGCCAGCCAGATTCGGGATTCCTGTCTGGGCGCGGGCGTGCTGCCGGGGCACTACGCAGACTGTGGTCTCTGCACCTCCACGGACTTGCAGCGCTTCTACTCCTACCGCATGGAAAAGGGCCGCACAGGGCGGATGCTGGCCTTACTCGGACGCCGGTTGCCTTGATACTATGGAAATCCTTTCCCCAGCGAAAATAAACCTCTGGCTCAATATCCTCGGCAAAAGAGCCGATGGTTATCATGAAGTGGAGACTCGCTTGTGCCAGATCGGCATCGCAGACACGGTGGAGATCGAACTTATTGGAAGTGGCAGCACAGTCGAACTGAGTTGTAATGAGCCAAGCATCCCGCTGGATGAGTCCAACCTGGCCCTCAAAGCGCTACGTGCCTTTGAGGCGCGGGTGGGTCACACGCACTCATGGCGCATTCATTTGGAAAAGCGTGTCCCTGCAGGCGCAGGTCTCGGCGGTGGCAGCAGCAATGCCGCAGCGGTGCTGCGTGGGGCGAATGAACTGGCTGGGCAGCCTCTTCAGCCCAGAGAACTTTTGGAGATCGCAGGTGGTATCGGGGCAGATGTACCCTGCTTCCTCCTGGATACGCCTGCCGCCGATGGCAGCGGGCGTGGCGAGCAGGTGACTCCCGTGGATTTCCCCTGGAGCCTACCGCTAGTACTCATCAAGCCGCCCTTTCCCATCCCGACTCCTTGGGCCTATAAAAAGTGGATGGACTCTCACGAGCTGCCCGGTGTGCTCTACACACCACAGCCCTGCCCCTGGGGCGCGATGGCAAACAGCTTGGAGCGGCCCGTGTTTGAGAAATATCGGCTCCTGCCTGCGCTAAAAACCTGGTTCCTGGGGCATGGCCAGGTGCGTGCCGCGCTTATGTCCGGCTCAGGTTCCACGATGTTTGCGGTGACGGAAACCAATTCAGATGCCGCAACTCTTGCCGAAGAAGCTCGTGTCTGGTGTGGAGATACATCCTGGGTCAAGGCGACAAACACGCTCAGTAAAAAAAGTTAGAGCCGGGCGGCTCCCGATTCCGCCCGGCTCCTTTTGTTTGCATCAACCTTCAACACTTGCCTGTGTTTCCACAGGGGTGATGACAACAACCAATCACTCTCAAGACCAGCTTTGGGGGACTTCTCCCGCCATTACTGTTGAATGAATTAGTTTCCTCCCCGGATGGGTTGTTGAAAAAAAGTGAAGAATTTTTTCAGTGAACCGGAACTTTGTTCAACGTGTAGGCTGCCAGGCGGTGCCAGAGCGTCGGCCCGTCCTTTGCCCTTAGCTCTGGCAGCTCAAACTCATGCACATAGCCCGCGCGCAGGTTGGCGCATTTGACCGTGAGCACTTGAGCATCCGTAGAGAGTTGAAAATCAGTGAGTTGCAACGGCTGCGTATCCATTTCCGGGCTGCCGTACTTCGCCGTGAAATTGTAGGTGTAGCTCTGCGCCTTAGTCTGCGTCCAGTCGGCGGCTGAAACTGGCTGCGTAAAGGTGAAACGGAAGCCGTCAGCCTGCGCCTCCATTTTTTCGATCTCCAAAGGTGTCTTGCCCGTCCACACGAGGCGCTGGAGTCCAAACGGGCGGTTCCCGTAGCTGTTCCAGCCGCGATTTGACTGGCCGACGATCATCGAGCCGTCGCCGAGGAAGTTCAGCGTCAGCACCGCGCTTTGCAGTCCGCTGATGAAGGGGAAGCACGCGCCCTGGTACTCGCCGCCGACTTTTTCCAAAAACACACGGTTCACCCCAGACAGCACGAACTCGCCGACAAAGAGTTGCTTCCCGAACGGCCCGAACTTGCCGCCAGTAAGATCGCAGCGGATGCCTGTGGGGCTTTGGCCGAGCTTCACATACGGGAACCAGACGGCAGGCGGGCAGTACCCCGGCACCTGCTCCATCGCCTGCGCCACCGTGATGCCGTCCGGCTGCCTGCCCGGATGTTTCACCGGCGACTCGGGCCGCATCGCATCCACGAGCGCATCCGCATGACCAAAGAACGCGCCTTGTCGGATGTGCATCAGCGGATTCGTCGGCATCCAGTTTCCCTGCTGGTCCGTGGCGAAGATATCGCCCTCCGCATTTAAACCGATGCCGCAGGGGCTGCGAAACCCGGCGCTGAATCCCGTGGCCTTCGTGCTGCCCTTAGGCGTCATCACCGACCAGCCGCGCCACAGCGGAGCCACACCCTCGGCACCCGCGCCTTTCCACTTCTTGCCCATTGAGCAATTGAGCGTGTTGTGCATGTTGCCCTCGCGGTCAAAAACGGGGCCATACGCATACTCGTGATACGCGCCGGAGACGCCCCAGCCACTCGCCACCGTCGTGTATTCATCGGCGACGCCGTCCGTGTCCGTGTCCCGTAGCCGCGTCACCTCGCTGCGCTGCGTCACAAAGAGATCGCCCTCGTGGAAGGCCATGCCGAGAACCTCGTGCATCCCGCTGGCAAAGAGCTTGTAGCCCAGGTTCTCCACCGTCGGCGGCTCGGCCAGGGGATGCTCGATGATCCACACCTCGCCTTTGCGAATGGCGACCGCGAGCCTGCCGTCGGGCAGGGCCGCAAGGCCGCTGGCCTCCATGTTCACGCCCTTCGGTAGCTGATAGGTGATGGTGCGGTAATAGGCATCCGTTTCCTGGGCGGTCAGCGATGTCCCGGCCAGCAGTAAAACGAGTTTTACGGTTCTCACCATGACAGCACCTCCTTCTTCACTTCGCCGTTGATCTTCACCTCGCGCTCGAAGGACTTGCCATCCTTAGCGGGCCGCAGCGTGTCTTCCACATCCTTGCCGTCCACGCGGTACCGCATCGTCGGCACTCCCCCTTTGTCCACGCGATAGCCGAGAAACTCGCGTGCCCCGCTTTCCACAGGCAGCGCTTTGACATCCGTGCCCAGAGGTTTGATCGGTGTCATCTCGCGGCTCTGCCAGTTGCTCATCGCATCCAGGAAACGGCCGCGCCAGACAAGGCTCCACCTCGCCTGGCCCGCATCAAAGGCAGCATTCAGACCCTGCGGGAAACCGACGCCGATGGCATGGCTGCCCGCGCCCTCAATGAAGCTGCGGAAGACGATGGGTCTGCCCACTTTTTCGGGCAGCAACTCGAAGTCTTCGTCGGAGATCAGCCCCTCCGGCAAAGGCTGGCCGTCCAGTTCCTTCAGGTAGGTCCAGAGCGACTCGATCTCTTTGTCCGCATTTTTCCGGCCCATGAACATCGGCGGCATCATCGTGCCCGTCTGCGTGGCCTGCGGATTGAGCAGCAGCTCTTTAAAATACTCCGGCAGCAAGCGCTCGCTGGTGTGCGTGAGCCGGATCACGGGTGGGCCTAGCGACTTACGCTCCTTCAGCCCATGGCAGGCGATGCAGGCCAGTCCCTTGGCCCCCATCAAAACACGACCGGCCTCCGCGCGGTGATGCTTCTCCAGTCCGCTGACATCAATCGTCACCGGCTTCTCCGCCTTGTCCGCCGCCGCCAGCAGCTTCACCAGCATCTCCGTCTGCGCCTGGCCGAAGTTCGGCATCCGCGTGTCCATGTAAGGCCGCACGCTGCCGCCCGCGCCCCAGAGCACCTTTTGCAGCCATCCGGGCGTCAGCTTGCGGCCCACGTTGTCGAGGTTCGGCGGCATGTGCGCCAACTCACCCAGCGACTCCGCGCTACCATCGTTCGAGCCGAAATATTGCGCGCGCGGATCCTCTGGCCCGCCTTTGCCATCGCGATCATGGCATGCGTAGCAGTTCAGCCGCGTCATCTGCCAGTCCACCTGCTGGGCGGCGGTCAAAGCGAGCGCGTCCTGTTTTTGAATGGCGCTGATCGCCAGACGCAGCGCGCGCTTTTGCAGGTCGTTCAAATCGTAGCGCGGGATGCCCGTGGGCTGCTTCTCGGCTAGGCAGCCCGCGTTTGGCTTTGTATCCGCCATGTCCTTGGCTCTCGGGGTCACGACAGAGTCATCGCCCGTGAAGTGACAGGTGATGCAGCGCATTCGGGCAAACAACTCCCGACCCTTCTCAATGCCCTGCTTCGGAATCTTCAAAACCGCCCGCTCGGTGGCCTTCTCCGCCGTGCGCCCGGTGTGCAGATAGGCCGCGATGTCCGCCGCCTCCTGCCTTGTCAGCCGCATGTTTGGCATCCGGCCTGCCGGGCGATGGATCAGCGGATCGAAAAGAAAGTGCGCCAGCGAGTTCACGTCGTAGGCATCCGCCAGCGCTATGGGCACCGAGCCGAGGCCCGGCTTCTCCACCTCCGCATCTGCCGCCACCTTCGCGGGGCGATAGTCCGTCGCAGGCTCATGGCAGGCCACGCAGCCAACCTTGTGATACAGCTCCTTGCCGTGCTCCGCATCCCCCGTAGTGGCAGGCGTGAGCGTGCCGCTTTCGGAAGATTCACGTCCTCCGCCAGTGGGGGCGCGCAGGCTGCTCAGGTATTCTGTCAGCGCCTCCACCTTCTCCGCATCCCCCTCCTCCCCCGCAAACATGCCCGGCATCTGCGTCCCGCGCTTCCGATGCTGCGGGCTGCGGATCATCAGCCAGAGCGTGTCCGCATCCAGTCGCGAGCCGACACCGGAGAGATTGGGGCCGGGTTTGACGGAAAGCCTGTCCTTCCACGACTCCGGCGGCTTGTGGCAGGCCGTGCAGTTCAGCTCCGCCAGCAGCAGGTGGCCGCCCTCCACCACATGCTCATCCGGATCCTCGGGCAGATTGAACTGATCGAAGCCAAATACATAGGCATGGTTGATCGGCTCTGCTTGAAGCGGGTGTGCTTGCAGTTGGCCGCAAAAAAACGCTAAAGCCGCAAAAAGGGTACAGGACTTCATCAGATTCAATTTTGCGGCCATTCAAAGCCCCATCTTCGCGCGCTCCGCATCCAGCGCCTTGATCCAGGGGCCGATAAAATGGCCGGAATCATGATAAGTGCGGCCCGAATACATGTGCCGGTCAATCACACAGGGTTCGTCCACATAAATACCGCCGCAGATTTCGAGGTCAAATTTGCACTTCGCCACCGTGGCCATGCGCAGGCCGCGCACGATGTCCGCGCGCGCGGGGATTTCGACGCCGTGGCACACGCTCGCGCACGGCTTCTCGTTTTCCCAGAACCACTTAGTGATGCGCAGCAGGTCGGCGTCCTCACGGATGTACTCCGGCGCGCGGCCACCGCTGAAAAAGATGCCCACATACTCCTCGGGATTGATGTCCTTGAAGGCGATGTCCGCATCAATGCTGTAGCCCTCCCACTCCTTCGTGATCGTCCAGCCCGGCTTCACCTCATGCAGCACCATCTGGTACTTCCGCTTTTCCGGCGCGGCGACGACCGGCTTGTAGCCGCCCTCGATCAGGCGGTAGAACGGGTAAAGGGTGTCCACGGTTTCTGTGGCGTCACCGACGATGAGGAGGACTTTGGCTTCGGGCATGTTTGGGGTGGTTTAGGAGTTTAGTTAAATTAGGCTGTCGAGATGCATTTTCGCTCGCACGATTTCCGCCGTGGTCTCCGCTGCGGTGGGCAGGATGGGTATGCCGCGCGGTGTGGGGTGCATGAAGATTTCGGTCGGGCCGGTGAATTTGATTTGTTTGAGCGCAGCCAACAGAGGTTTCCAGTCCAGCTTGCCGCGTCCCGGCATCTGCTGGAGTTCTTCCTCTTTAGGCATGGGCTTCATGCAGCCGAGGCCGTGTTCCCAGGCATAAAAGAGGGTCAGTTTACTGTCGCAGTGCGTGATCAGTTCTACCAGCAGCTTGGTTTCCTGTGGCAGGTGGTAAGGCGCGAGCGCGATGCCGATGCCGGGCACGTCGCGGATGTCGTCGGCCAGCCAGAGTAACGAGTCGGGGCTATCAATGAGGTTGTTGACATGGTTCTCAATGCCGATGGTCACGCCATTCTCTGCGGCAAGCGCGGCGTGGGGTTTCATCTGTTCCACGAAGTCCTTCATATTCACCCGGAGCTGCTCTGGGCTGACCTTGTACTCGCCCTTGCCGCCCGTGACGATGAAACTGCCGCCGAGTTTCTTCACGATAGCGATTTCCTCCGCCAGCTTGAACGGCCCGAGGTCATAGCGCGTCGTGCCGCCAAAGCCGATGCTATGCTCTTTGAGCATCGCCGCGAACGTGGCATGGCCGATGGCCTCCATCTCCTCCCGCTGTGTACCGTGCTTCTTCGGCCAAAGCTCAATGCCTATGGCCCCCGTCTTCTTCACTTCCGGTAGGATCTCGGCCAAAGACAGATTCCCATACATCGCGGAGGCCAGCATGTAGTTCAGCTTCAAGGCACTCTTCTCCACCGCGCAAGCGGGTGCAGCAGCGAGGGCGGCCAGGGATTGGATGATACGGCGGCGGTTCATGGTGCCAGACTAAACGCCTGGTATGATCCCCGTTCATTCAGACTTTGAATCCGTGTCCTCAGCATTTTGGCGCATCTTTGGCGGAGTATCCGCATGTCTTGTGGATTTATCTGGGCCTCATTTTCAGCAGATCGCTACGCCCTCGGCGCGCATCGTGTGGAACCATTCAACATAGGCGGGCACGCCCTGCTGGATGGTCGTTTTGGGTTTAAAATTTAGCCACTGCTTGGCTTTACCGACATCGGCTGAGGTCAGGGGGACATCTCCGGGCTGCTCAGGGAGTTGGTTAATCTGGGCCTTTTTGCCAACGGCAGTCTCGATGGTGGCGATGAGTTCATTGAGTGTCACTGTCTGGGAGCCGCCGAGATTGAAAATATCAAAAACAGATCCCGTGTGGTAGTGCAGTGCGCCGATGATGCCGTCCACGATGTCGCTGATAAAGGTGTAATCGCGCGCGGTGTGGCCTGCTCCGTACTTGTCAATAGACAGGCCAGCCTCGATCAGGCGGGTGAATTTCGAGATCGCCAGATCGGGGCGCTGGCGTGGGCCATAGACGGTGAAGAAACGCAGGCATACGGTCTTGATGTCGTAGAGGTGGCTGTAATTGGAGCACATCTGCTCCCCAGCCATCTTCGTCATCGCGTAGGGGCTGATGGTTTGGAGGATGGGATCATCTTCGCTGAAGGGCACCTTTTTGTTCACACCATAGACGGAGGAGCTGCTGGCAAAGACGAAGTGCTTGCAACCGGTGCGGCGTGCGCCCTCCAGTAGGTTGAAGGTGCCCTTGATGTTCGTGTCAATATACAGCTCCGGCTGCTCAATGGACGGGCGCACGCCAGCACGTGCGGCGAGATGAATGACAGCATCGAACTTTCCGGCAGCGAAGACATCGCGGACAAAGGTGGCGTCCGTCAGATCGCCCTCGCAGACAGACACACGGTCGGCGAAGACGCGAAGGTTGGCGCGCTTGATGGCGGGGTTGTAGTAGTCATTAAAGCTGTCCAGGACAGACACCTCACCCGCCCCATTCTGGAGCAGGCGTTCGACGGTATGGGAGCCAATGAAACCGGCGCCGCCGGTGACGAGTATCTTCATGGTGGGGATGCAGCAAAGCCGTACCGTTCGGGAGGAGGCATGGCTTTGCAAGCGAGTCGTATTTGTTGACGCAAAACAAACCTTTCCCCCAGATCCCGGCTGACGGGGTGGCAGGACGCGCTACTTTTTCTCGACAGTTCACGCTCCCGCTGCGTTCTTTGTTTCAACCATGAAGTTTCTTATCAGCGCCGCCCTCCTTATCTTCTCCCTTGCCACCTCCAACGCCCAACAATGGCCCCAGGATGCCAGCGACCTGAAAGCCGACCCGAAAGCCACCTTTGGCACGCTCGAGAACGGACTGCGCTACGTCATCCTGCCCAATGAAGAGCCGCCCGGGCGCGCCAGCATCCGCATTTACATGGATGTCGGCTCGCTCATGGAGGAGGACGACCAGCAGGGCATGGCGCACTACCTGGAACACATGGCCTTCAACGGCTCTCGCCACTTTCCCGGCGGGGAGATGGTGGAGTATTTCCAGCGCCTGGGCATGGGCTTCGGCGCGGACACAAACGCGCACACTTCCTTCAAGGAGACCGTCTATATGCTGGAGCTGCCCAAAGTGGAGGCCAAGCTCATCGCCGAGGGGATGCAGCTTTTCCGCGACTACCTCGACGGCATGGCGCTGGGGGAAAAGGAGATAGACAAGGAGCGCGGGATCATCCTCAGCGAGAAGCTCAGCCGCGACTCCATCGAGTACCGCACCATGCTCGCCGGCTATGCCTTTGCCATGCCCGACTCGCTGCTGCCAAAGCGCATGCCCATCGGCACGGAGCAGACCCTCAAGACCATGCAACGCCCGCGCTTCGTGGAGTTTTACGACAAGTGGTACACGCCAAAGCGCGCCACCATCGTCGCCGTCGGTGATTTCAAGGACGTGCCTGCGGTGAAGGCCGAAATCGAAAAAAACTTCGCCGATGCAAAGCCGCGCAAAGGCAATGTTACGGACCCCGCCCTCGGCACGATCAGCACCGGGCGTGGCATCATCGCCAAGCTGCACACCGAGATGGAAGCGCAGGCCGTGGACATCTCCATCGAGATTCTCCGCCCTGCCAAGAACAAGCCCGACACCGCCGCGACACGGCGCGAGAAGATGGTGCGCGACTTGGCGGACGACATGCTCAACCAGCGCCTCTCCAAGCTTGCCAAGGCCGAGGGTGCGCCTTTTATCTCCGGCGAATCCTACAGCTATGAGTACCTGGAGTTCGTCGAGGTCACCGGCATCATGGGCCAGTGCGCGCCCGCCCAGTGGAAGCCCGCGCTGACCCTGCTGGAAACCGAGGTCCGCCGCGCTTTGCAGCATGGATTTACAAATGCCGAGTTCGAAGAGGCCAAGGCCACCCTGCTGAAGTCTGTGGAACTCCGCGCTGCGCAGGCGGATACGCGCAAGTCCCGTGACCTGGCCAACGCCCTCGTCAGCGTCCTCGCAGCGAAGAAGGTAATCACCCATCCTGGTGATGACCTGAAGCGCGTGCAGGCCGCGCTTGCCAGCCTGAACAAAGACGAATGCCACCAGGCGCTCGTCGAGACGTGGAAGAGTGACGACGTGCAGCTCTTTGTCGGCGGGAACCTCAAGCTCGAAGGCGCTGCGGAGAAGCAGATCATCAGCGTCTATCAGGACAGCCTATCAAAGCCCGTGACCGCTCCGATCAAGGAGGAAACCGCCGCCTTTGCCTACACCAGCTTTGGCGAGGCGGGGAAGATCACCTCGCAGAATGAGGTGAAGGAACTGGAGATCACCCAGGCCATCCTTTCCAACAACGTACGCGTCAACATCAAGCCCACGCCTTTCGAGAAAGGCACCGTACGCGTCACGCTGAACTTCGGCGGCGGCAAGCTCACCGCGCCCGCCGACAAGCCCGGCCTGATCCCCTTTGCCCAAAGCACCTTTATCATGGGCGGTCTCAAGGCGCACAGCGTGGATGACATCCGCCGCCTGTTCGCCAGCAAGTCGGTGGGCAGCGACTTCAATGTCGGCGACGAGGCATTCATGCTCACCGGCCGCACCACGCCCGCCGACCTTGAGGCACAGCTCCAGCTATTGACCGCCTACCTCACCGCGCCCGGCTACCGCGAGGAGGCGGCGCGCCAGTTCCAAAAGAACCTGGAGCTGATGTATGTGCAGCTCCAGCACACGGCGGAGGGCATCATGGCCGACAAGGTCGTGGCCTTCCTCCACAGTGACGACCCGCGCTTCGGCTTTCCCGCGATGGACGTGATGCAGAAGCGCAGCCTCGCCGAACTGGAAGCATGGCTAAAACCTGCGCTGACCGAGGACTACCTTGAGGTCTCCGTCGTCGGCGATGTCGAGCCAAAGGCAGCGCTGGAGGCAATCGCCAAAACACTCGGCACACTGCCCGCGCGCGCGGCTGAAAAACCCGCCTACAGCAGCGAGCGCTCCATCCCCTTCCCCCAGGGCCCGGTCGCCAGGGAAATCCCTTTTGAAACCGAGATACCCAAGGCCATCGCCTGCCTCTACTGGCCCACGGGTGACATGCTGGACATCCAGCGCACACGCCGCCTGACCCTGCTCGGCTCCATCCTCGATGACCGTCTGCGTGTGAAGGTCCGCGAGGAGCTTGGCGAGACCTACAGCCCCGCCTGCTACCATGTGGCCAGCGATACCTTCACCGGCTACGGCTACATGACCGCCATGATCGAGTGCAAGCCTGAGCAGGCCGCGCCTATCACCGCACTCGTCACCAAGATCGCCGACGAACTTGCCGCCGGTCCGATCACGGACGATGAGTTTGACCGTGCCAAGAAACCCCTCTTGACGCAGCTTGAGCAGATGCGCCGCGACAACCGCTACTGGTCACAGAACGTCGTCCGCAACTGCCAGGAGCACCCGGAGCGCATCGGCTGGGCCAGGAGCCTGCTCAGCGACTTCACCGGCATCACCAAGGATGAAGCGCAAGCGCTAGCGAAGCAGTTCCTCGGCAAAAGCCGTGCCGTCGCCGTGAAAGTGCTGCCGCAGGAGAAAAAATGACTGATGCCTTGTGCAGCCTCCTCAGAGGTTTCGTTTGACTGTCCCACTGCCCGCCCTCCCATAAGCCCACTCCACCATGACCTCCGCAGAAGCCCAAACCCAGCTCGACCAAAACGTCCGCGACATCATCCAATGGCACTTTTCGCCTGAAACCGGCTGTCCCTTCTGGCTGGAGTGGGCGCAGAAGAACTTCGACCCGCGCGGCAAGGTGAACAGTTACGCCGACATCATTGCCAGCTTCCCTCATTTCCAGGATGAGTGGCTGCGCGATCTGCAGCCGGAGGTGTGGGTGCCCGCCGCCTACAAAGGCAAACCCTTCAACATCTTCGAGACCGGCGGCACCACCGGGATGCCAAAGCAGCGCATCGGCTGGAATGACTTCCGCGTGGACTACGAGGAGTTCAGCCACAAACTCGACGACAAGCACTTCCCGCCCGGCGAATCCTGGATCATGGTCGGCCCCACCGGCCCGCGCCGTCTGCGCCTCGCCGTGGAGCACCTGGCCAACTACCGCGGCAGTTCCTGCTACTTTGTGGACCTGGACCCGCGCTTTGTGAAGAAGGCCATCTCCAACAAGCAGTTCGATGTGGCTCGCCAGTACATGGATCACGTCATTGACCAGGCCGTGCTCATTTTGAAGAATCGCAAGGTCTCCGCCATCTTCACCACGCCCAAGCTGCTCGAAGCCCTGGCCGAGAAGGTGGACCTCTACAGCGTCGGCATCCGCGGCTGTTTCGTCGGCGGCACCACCATGACACCACAGTATGTGCGCTTCATCGTCGAAGAGGTACTAGAAGGCCGCATCGGCTTTTACCCCACCTACGGCAACACGCTCATGGGCCTGGCCGCCAGCGTGCAACTGACGCCGGAGGACAACTTTTCCATCACCTACTACGCCCCGCAGCCACGCGCCGTCCTGCGCATCGTGAATCCGAACAAGACGGAGGAAACTGTGGACTATGACGCCTGGGGCCGCGTGGAGCTGACCACGCTAACAAAGGAGTTTTTCATGCCCCGCTTCCTTGAGCGCGACGAGGCCATGCGCCGCAGGCCGCGCGCGCCTTACGCCTGGGACGGAGTCGCCGACGTGCGCCCCTTTGGCGCGATGGAGAAGACGATCGTCGAAGGAGTGTACTGAGACTCCTCTCTCAACAAAGTCTCAGAATCCCGATCGAGAATTTTCAATCCCAACCACGCCCGCATTGGCGTCGTATCCTCCGCATCCCATGAGCATGCCTACGGACGACCCGATTGACCGCGACCTTTCCCAAACACAACCACGCGGCAGCTACCTGCCCTACCCTGTTTCCCGTTTGGCGGCGAAGATCGTCCCGCAGGATCTGACGAACTTCAAAAGTCGCGGTGTCTCACGCGTCGAGCGCGAGCTACAGCAGGAGTTGGTGGAGTTGCGCGAGCGCTACCTGGAGGTGATAGACGCCTTCAACTGGAACAAGCTCATCTACGAGGCGCGCTTCGGCTTTGAACCAGTGATGGGGGAAATCTATCATCTCTACGAAGTCGAAGGCCGTCACCACCTGAGCATGATCGAGCCAGAGTCCTGGCACCAGCGCTGGATTGGCACCTTCCGCCTGAATGCGGATGGCCGGTGGCAGATGGAAAAGGTGGCCGAAGGCTTCGACCTCCGCGCCTGGATCAGTACGACCGTGGAGTGAGGCAGCGCCCGGCGCTATTTCCGCACCACGTCCAATCGTGGGTCCTTGAGGTCAAGGCGGTACATGACCTGGTTGTAGTCGTAGCGCGGTGTCGGTACGGGGTTGCCGGAAAAGATTTCCGTGTAGGTACCCTCGAACCAGATGATCCTACCACCTTCCTGGTCGAAAAAAGGGTGCTGGCGCGGGTTGTAAAAGCTGTACTTCGGGTGCGTGGCGATCTTTACCGCCTTTGTCCACGGGCCGGAGGGCGTCGGTGCCTCGGCATACCAGATTTCACCGAGCACGGAGACCTGGCTCATGTGTTCGGTAGCGATCATTATCCAGCATTTGCGGTGTGCGTTCCAGTTCACGCTGGAACGGTGAATACGCACTGGTTTGCCAGTCAGTGCATCTTTGACCTGGAGCAGTGCGCGGTCTGGCGGTATTATTTTAGCGGAGATGGCCTTGGCCTCGCTCTCCTGCGTCACGGGGGCTTCGGCCTTTTGCCAGATATAGTCCTGCTCGCTGGGGGACCAGGCCAGCGCCTCGTAGGCTCCGGGGTTTTGGATGCTCTCATAGGTGGCAGGCACGCGTGTCATCGCGAAGCTGTCGGCAAAGCAGTAGAAGTCGCCCTCGTCATTCGTCATCCGCACGGCATTGCCCAGGGGGTGCTGCCAAGTAAACTCATCCCCCAGGAGCGCCAGCGGGATGAAGTGGCCCAACGTCTCGTCATATTCACAGATGCCGTGCTCTAGCCGTTTGGCCGTGTCCAAAAAGCGCCCGTAGTGGCCCATGAGATGCTCTTTTCCTGCGGCATCGGTCACGGTCAGCAGTCCGAATATCCACATCACGCCCGGCTCCTTGGTGGGCATCATTTTGCGCAATCCGCCTTCATCATCTGTGAGGTATTCCAGATGAACTCCCTGCGTGGGGTCGAGACCACCTTTGTCCGGCACGTCGGACCAGGCGCAGGTGGTGTAGAAGTTGCCCAGCGGATAGGCAGCCCGGTTTGTGTCCCCCCACAGCCAGAACAGGCGGCCCTGCCACGGCAGCGCCTGCACGCTGTCCTGGCCGGTGACGGCGTTGTAGTTCGGACGCGGCAGCGGGGATTCCTTTCCCAGAAGGGTGGAGTCCCGGTAAATGCCCTGCCCGGTGATGCGGTACATCCGCTCTGCAATGTTCAGGCGCATGACCTTCACCTCCGCCACCTGCCCTAGCTGCGGCTGGAGGCGCACTCCGGAGTAGCCGAAACCATCCTTGGGCACGGCATACCCCGGCCCGCCGACATGAAAGAACACCTCCCTGTCCATAAGCCCCGGCTCATGAAAGGCGATCCAGCCCGCACTGTCGGAGACGTGCGTGATGTGGTTCGTCGTGGTCAGTGAGACCAGCGGCACCCCGCGCCCGGTGGACTCGTCCACGACATGAATGGCGAACCAATCTGCCGGAGCAGCGTGCAGAGAAAACGCAGTGACCAGCAGCGGGAGGGTGAGGAGACGAGGAGACACGCGGCGCGTTTTAGCATCCGCGTGTCCGTATGGAAAGAAAGAAGTGGGACGTCGCGCCGCCTTCTGCTTCATCAAAAAGAAGAACTCCAGGCTGTCCACCAGCGCCTCAGGGCGATAGCCAACAGCGGGAGGTTCCCAGATGCAGGCGGTAGCTGGGTACTGTAGTCCCGCCTTTAGGCGGTGCTTGGAGTGTGGTGTACACGCGCCCCTTCCAGAATCGCCTAAAGGCGGGACTACAGTACGCTGAACCCTGCGAAGCATGTACTGACCACCCTCGACCACCCTGATCCTAAATCCCCGGTTGACACTCCGGCATGTCTTTGGAACATATCAACGCATCCTGATACGTTGATTTGTTCCCTTTCACCCCAAACCTGAACCCACACGACACCTCATGTCCGACTATAAAGTAAAAGACATCGCCCTCGCCGACTTCGGTCGCAAAGAACTCGACGTTGCCGAGCACGAAATGCCCGGCCTCATGGCCACCCGCGAGAAATACGGTCCGAAAAAGCCACTCGCTGGCGTCCGCATCACGGGCTCCCTGCACATGACCATCCAGACCGGCGTGCTCATCGAGACGCTGAAGGAACTCGGTGCTGATGTCCGCTGGGCATCCTGCAACATCTTCTCCACCCAGGACCATGCAGCATCCGCCATCGCAGCCTCCGGCACTCCGGTCTTTGCCTGGAAGGGCGAGACCCTGGAAGAATACTGGTGGTGCACCTGGAAGGCCATCGTCTTCCCCGGCGACAAAGGCCCAGAGCTGATCGTCGATGACGGCGGCGACGTGACTTTGCTCATCCACAAAGGCTACGAGATGGAAAACGGCGACGATTGGGTGAACACCCCTTCCGATAACCACGAAGTGAAGGTCATCAAAGACCTCCTCAAGGACATCGCCAAGAACCAGCCCGGTATCTTCCACACGATCGTCAAAGACCTGAAGGGCGTCTCCGAAGAGACCACCACCGGCGTGCATCGCCTCTATGAAATGGCCAAGGCCGGCAAGCTGCTCTTCCCCGCCATCAACGTGAACGACAGCGTCACGAAGTCCAAGTTCGACAACCTCTACGGCTGCCGCGAATCCCTCCTCGACGGCATCAAGCGTGCCACCGACGTCATGATCGCCGGCAAAGTCGGCGTCGTCTGCGGTTACGGCGACGTGGGTAAAGGCTGCGCTGCTGCCCTCCGCGGCATGGGCGCTCAGGTCATCGTCACCGAAATCGACCCTGTGTGCGCCCTTCAGGCCGCCATGGAAGGCCATCGCGTGATGCCGATCGAAGACACCCTCGGCTACGGCGACATCTACGTCACCACCACGGGCAACAAGGACATCATCACCCTTGAGCACATGGAGAAGATGAAGGACCAAGCCATCGTGTGTAACATCGGCCACTTCGACAACGAGATTCAGGTCGATAAGCTCAACGAGCGCAAAGACGTGAAGCGCCTCAACATCAAGGCGCAGGTGGACAAGTACACCTTCCCGGCTGGCAACAGCATCTACATGCTGGCTGAAGGCCGCCTCGTGAACCTCGGCTGCGCCACCGGTCACCCGAGCTTCGTGATGAGCAACAGCTTTACCAACCAGACGCTCGCCCAGATCGAACTTTGGGAAACCAAGGACAGCCGCCCCATCGGCGTCACCGTCCTGCCGAAGAAGCTCGACGAAGAAGTCGCTCGTCTGCACCTCGCCAAGATCGGCGTGAAGCTGACCGTCCTCTCCAAGGATCAGGCCGACTACATCGGCGTGCCCGTCGAAGGCCCCTACAAGACGGATCACTACCGCTATTAATCGTAGAACGAGTTTTCCAACTCGTTCCTCGAAGCCTCAACGACTTGGAAAAGTCGTTCTACATTCACCACCCCCAAAATCCAAATCGCGTCCGGTCGAAAGGCCGGGCGCGTTTTGCATTTCGAGATCTGCTGGCTACTTCATCATCGTCTCCCGCAGCACCAAGCACTCCTTCGCCACCACTCCTCCAGGCGCTTCAGCAAGGCAAAGTAGTCCCGAGCTTTAGCTCGTGACGGGGCTGTTGTCCTTCGCTAGCCAGGATAATTCATGAACGTCGTCGCGAAACCGCTCAAAAGCTTGAGGCTGCAAGGCGGGTGCTGGATTGGAAGGCTGAGTGCATGGGTTCATGCTCGATGCCATTCAAGACAAGCCCAACGCAGCAGAGTCGGGCGTTTCAGCGGTTGCAGCAGATGGCTCATGAATCATCCAGGCTCAGGTCTGCATTGGGCTGCATCTTCGCCAGCGAGATCGTGGGCGTGGCCATCATCTCCTTCGTCAGCACGGGGGCGATCTGTATGGAGCCTACGCGTCTCGCGTGGGGTGGTTCGCGTCCTCGCGGAACACTCATTCAATCGGCGCAGCCGCATACTGACAGATGGTGGGATGACCGTGAATCTGCGGATGCTTCGTCGCATCGATCAAGGCGAGGAGGTAGAGGCGGCGGTTGGGGCTGTCGGCGGGGAATTGGCTGGACTTGGCGCTGAGTTCCAGGCGCAGCTCGGCGCGTCGCCCAAGGCACATGTCTCTTGATTTGACGGTTGCGATTAAAAATCTATCCTCTGTCATCATGAGCTTCGCCCAAGTCCTCGAAGAACTGCCAGCACTCACCCGCCCGCAACGAAGAGAAATCTCGCTGCGTTTGTTTGAAATTCAAACCACCGAAGCCGAGGCCGACGATGTCGCCGTGTGCGAACACTCCGCAGCCATGGGATTCGCCATGCTTGATGCTATGGAAGCCGAGGACGCCGCGAAGTGAATGCGGGGGAGATATGGCAAGTGGATCTCGGTCTGGCGGGCAACGTTCGTCCTTGCCTGCTGCTCACCGGGTATCCGAACGACGACGAACTTGCTCTGGTCACGATCATTCCGCACACGACCGCGTTGCGCGGCAATCGCTGGGAGGTCTCCATCGCCAAGCCTTTTTTGAAAAGCGGTGCGTTTCACCTTCAGCAGATTCAATCGGTGCCAACCGTGCGCCTGATGCGAAGACTTGGAACTCTCTCGGCGGGTGACTTGAAGCTGATTCATGATCGGCTCCGAGAGCACTTCGGGATGTGACGACTACTTCCCCTCCCGCAGCACCGCCAGCCACTCCTGCGCCGCCACTTCCTCCAGGCGTTTCAGCAAGGCAAAGTATTCATGAGCTTTAGCTCGTGACAGCGTGACAGGCCAAAGCGGCGCCTTCTCGCGGAAACCAAGCCGTGCGAGCTAAAGCTCAGCACTACTCTCCACGCAGCACCGCCAGCCAATCCTGCGTCGCCACTTCCTCCAGGCGCTTCAGCAAGGCAAAGTAGTCTTGAGCTTCAGCTCGTGATAGCGTGGCAGGCCAAAGCGGCGTCTTCTCGCGGAAACCAAGCGGTGCGAGCTAAAGCCCAGCACTACTTTCCCTACCGCAGCACCGCCAGCCAGTCCTTCGTCGCCACGTCCTCCAGGCGTTTCAGCAAGGCAAAGTAGTCTTGAGCTTCAGCTCGTGATAGCGTCGCAGGCCAAAGCGGCGTCTTCTCGTGGAAACCAAGCCGTGCGAGCTAAAGCTCAGCACTACTCTCCCGCAGCACCGCCAGCCACTCAGGCACCGCCACTTCTTTGAGGCGTTTGAGCAAGGCGGCGCGGGGAGCGCTCATCTGGGGCTGTCGTCCTTCGCGAAGGGTTTGCATGGAGCCTACGCGTCTCGCGTGGGGTGGTTCGCGTCCTCGCGGACCACTCATTTAACAGCGCTGCCGCACTCTCATGTTGGTGGGATGACCCTGAATCTGCGGATGCTTCGTCGTATCGCTCAAAGCGAGGAGGTAGAAGCGGCGGATGGGGCTGTCGGCGAGGATCGCCGCGGGCGCTTGATCCTTCGGCACGGTGGCTCCTTCAACGCCGGGCCACACTCCAAAGCGCGGTGGCGGCGCGGAACTGGCTGGACTTGGTGCAGAGTTCCATGCGTAGCTCGGCGCGACGTGGCGCTTCGCTTGGGGCGCGTCGTCAAACTTGCGTTCAGCCTGACGGCATGGCAAACTCGTTACCATGAGCATTCAGACCGCCTTCCATCGTGGCCTCGCGCCCGTGCTACAAGTCCTTCTTCCTGGCAGGGAGCAATTGGTGTTGGATGCGCGGCCTGATCAAGTGTTGCGCAACCACATCGACACCCTCGCGGCCAAGAACACCGAGGACGAGTTGACCGAGGATGAGCGTGCGGAGTATGAAGGTTATGTGCGAGCCAACAAGTTCCTCGCCGTTCTTCGTCGTGAGGCCAAGCTCATGGTGGAGGCTGCTCGATGACAGAGATGCTGCGGCGGTTTGTCCGTGAGCGGGCAGAACATCGCTGCGAATACTGCCAACTTCATCAGGACGACTCTCCGCTGGCCGCGCTCCATGTTGAACACATCCGCCCGCGAAAACACGGTGGCACGGATGACGAAGAAAACCTCGCGCTCGCCTGCATCGATTGCAACCTGCGCAAAGGCCCCAATCTCACCGGCATTGATCCCGAGACGGGTGCCGTGAAGGTCTTGTTCCATCCCCGGCAAGATTTGTGGAAGGCCCATTTTGAATGGCAGGGAATTCATATCGTGGGCCGAACGGCCATCGGCCGCACCACAGTGCAAGTGCTCGAACTCAACAGCGATGACCGACTGGACCTGCGTTTGGCGAGCGGAAAGTAGTCATGCGCTTTAGCGCGTGACAGCGTGGCAGGCCAAGGCGGTTACTTCTCGCGCGAACCAAGTCTGTGCGGGCTGAAGCCCAGCACTACTTTCCCTCCTCGCAGCACCGCCAGCCATTCCTTCGTCGCCACTTCCTCCAGGCGTTTCAGCAAGGCGGCGCGGGGAGCGCTCATGTCGGGGCTGGCGTCCTTCGCGAGGGTCTGCATCAGGCTCATCATCGCTAGGGAGATCGTGGGCGTGGCCATCATCTCCTTCGTCAGCACGGGGGTGATCTGCGCGGCGGTCTGGTCCCGCATGTGCGGGATGGAATGACCGTGAATCTGCGGATGCTTCGTCGCATCGATCACGGCGAGGCGGTGGATCGGGCTGTCATCGAAAACGCATGCTTGAACACAACATGTGCGAGCCTATTCTTTGCACTATGTCCACCTCCGCCATCAGCCAGAGTTTGTTCCTGCTGCCCATCGCAGAACGGGTGTCCATCGCCGATCAACTTTATGCCAGCGTGCCGGAAGACTGGCAGCGCGAGACGGATCAAGCTTGGTTGGCTGAAGCCGAACGCCGCTCCACGGAGATGGATCAAGATCCGGGCATGGAGATGTCCCACGAGGAGTTCCTCTCGGGCATCCAGGTCAAACGTGGCCAGGCATGAAGCTCAGCTTTCATCGCCTCGTGCAGCGCGAGGTGAATGATGCCGTTCGCTGGTATGGTGACCGCAGCGATGGCCTCGGCGAAGATTTCTTCGTTAAACTAACGACTACACTGAATGCCATTCTTGCCAATCCTGATGGGCACGGATTTTGGCTCGGATCGAAGACCGTGCGACGGGCGAAGTTGAAACGGTTCCCCTTTGCCGTGCTTTACGAGATTCGGCCGGGCAAAGTTCGCGTTCTCTGTGTGCGACACGACAAGCGGCATCCCAGCTACGGCATGGGACGGTGAGCGCGACTACTTGCTTGCGTTGCTCTCCCGCAGCACCGCCAGCCAGTCCTTCGTCGCCACTTCCTCCAGGCGTTTCAGCAAGGCGGCGCGGGGAGCGCTCATGTCGGGGCTGTCGTTCCCGCTTTGCGGGACGAGGGTCTGCATCAGGCTCATCATCGCCAGCATCTTGTCTCTCACGACAGGTGCGGCGAGATAAGTGGCGGCCATGGTCCAGATCTTCGATTTCTGAGGTTTGTGGTTTGCCATACCCAGATTTAATCTTGGCACACCTTTTTCAGGACTCCTCGTTGAACACATCCCCCCATGCCGCCCGATTTCCACACCTTGGACAAACCCCGCCGCCGCATCCTCGCTCTGGATGGCGGCGGCATTCGTGGCGTGTTCACCATTGAGGTGCTCGCCCGGATGGAGGAGCTGCTGCGTCAGCACACAGGGAGGGAGGATCTCGTGCTGGCGGATCACTTCGATCTCATCGCGGGCACCAGCACCGGGGCCATTATCGCCACGTTTCTTTCCTGGGGTGAGTCGGTGGACACCGTCCGCCAGCTCTATGCCGAGCAGGCGCACCGCATGTTTGCCCGCGCTCCTTGGTGGCAGCGGCAGCGGGGCAAATTCAGCGAGAAAAACCTCTGCGACATGCTGCGCAGCTTCTTTGTGGAGGCGGATGGCACGCCCGCCAAACTCGGCACCGAACGGTTGCGCACGCTGCTGCTCATCGTCATGCGGAATGCCACCACAGGCTCCGCCTGGCCGCTGACGAACAACCCCTGCGCCCTCTACAACCAGCGCACCCTGCCCGATGGCAGTCCGAATGAGGAGTGCAATCTGGACCTGCCTCTCTGGCAGCTCGTCCGCGCCAGCACCGCCGCCCCGCTGTATTTCCCGCCGGAGGTCATCACCCTCGGTCGTCAGAAGTTCGAGTTCCTGGATGGCGGCATCACGGCCTATAACAATCCCGCGCTCATCGCCTACCTCACGGCCACGCAGCCCTGCTACCGCCTCGGCTGGCCTGCGGGCACGGACCGGCTCCACCTCGTCTCCATCGGCACCGGGCAGACCCGCGCTCGGATCAGCGAGCGCCTGCGCCGCCTGCGCCGCCTGCTCGGCACCTTCGGCCTCGCCACCGCTGTTCCCGCCAGTCTCATCGACTCCATCTCACGCGAGCAAGACCTCATCTGCCGCACGCTCGGCCACATGGTCCACGGCGCTCCCCTCGACAGCGAGGCCACCGAAATCCATGGCCTCCACCAGTTCACCTACGCCCGCTTCAACCGCGAGTTCACCTCCTCTGAAGTAGCAGCTGCAGAGCAAACCCACGGTGGCGGTTTCAGCCTCGACAATCTGCAAATGATCCAGTTTCTCACGGAGGAAGGACGAAGATTTGCGGAGCAGGTGCGGCTGGAGTATCTGGTTTGAGAAAGCATCTGCCAAGTGTTTCAGTCGTCTTGTTTGTCACCACTGATCAAGAACAAAAATACCATGATCAATAAAGCTCATTATCTTGCATTCCTCGTTCTAAACTCAACAATTTTGGCCGCAGACATCACTAGGCCGCAGCCCGGCTCGCCAGAGCGCAAGGCGGTGCTTGATGCGCTCCGGCCGCCGCTCGTAAAGCTCGCTGGTAGAGACGTGAAGTTTCTTTACCCAGAAATTGAAATTACCGAAGGCTGGGCACTTGTGCGGAGCAGATTCGAAGCTGCGGATGAGAAGCCTTTACCTCAGGTATTCGATCTTAATTATGTAGGCATGGCGCGTCTGGCGAATGGTCGCTGGGATTTACAGTCATGGAAGCTCGCTGCCAGTGGCGAAGCATTGACCTCAGTACGTAATGACTGTCCTAGCGCACCTGAGATACTTTTCAACTCACCGTCAACTGTAGGGTCAGCCGCAATGTCACGCTCTGCTACTGGCTTCTGGCTCGGGGCAGACGGTGTGCCGGTCGTGGCAGCTAGTCCGTGGCCCGAGGACGATCTCGACGAAGACTCCAAGCCGCGCGCAAAACAATTTACCTCGTGGCCGTCAGAAGGGCATGGTCCTACCCGAAAAACAATTTGGAAAGCCCAAGTGTGGAAAAAACATGTTGCAGAAGACGGGACGGTAATTGTTGGAATGGTTCCAGAATCGAATCCTGATGTTGCTACAGCCAGTCGCGAGCACCTGGAGCGGTTGGAAATCGTGTTATTCTAATTCGCTTTCAAGATGAGGCGATCCTGTTTAGAGTTCTGGAATGTCCAAAGCATCAAACCACTCTCCATCTCTCGTGGAACACGCCAAAGT